>Ga0315548_1000681_pt1 | contig 31249 bp, 18 predicted proteins | sample SalMarSW160110MG_2_FD_202540 | JGI IMG/M metagenome (GOLD analysis project Ga0315548, IMG submission 202540) | Salt marsh sediment microbial communities from the Plum Island Ecosystem LTER, Massachusetts, United States - Salt Marsh Sediment SW1601-110 ... | reverse complement strand
TGGTTTTTGTAACCATAATGTAACAATTGTGACATATATATAAAACATTAATGTTATAATATTGATTCATTTATTCAACAAAATGTAATCCTTAATAACATGAAAAAATATTATGTATTGTCACTACTGTCACTGGCTGCACTATTGAACATAAACGGACAGGAAAAAACGGAAGAGCCAGAATTTAAACCTTCCGGTTCACCTTTTGCCAAAATCTATACGAATGCACATACCCAGGTATCGGAAAGCAAAAATGAAACGGCATTCGAAATTACAAGGGCTTATCTTGGTTACGAATACGAGTTTAGCCGGCACTTTTCGGGAAAAATTAACCTTGATGTTGGAAATCCCAAGTCGGGAGAACTTCAGCATACCGCATTCCTTAAAAATGCCTATATGAAATTAAGCTATGATAACCTCACTACCTGCTTCGGAATGATCAGCACTATACAGTTCAAGTTGCAGGAAAAAATCTGGGGCCACCGCTATATTCTCAAATCTTTCCAGGACGAATATAAATTCGGATCAAGTGCCGACCTGGGCATTAGCGTTGCCTACAAGCTCCACGATATGGTAAGTATTGATGCAATATTCATGAACGGGGAAGGATACAAATCCCTCCAGTCCGATTCCACATATCGTGCAGGAGCAGGTATTACAATTACGCCCGTTAAGGGACTGGCTTTAAGAGGTTATTTCGATTACGAGAAAAAAGAAGAGCCGCTTATGAATATTGCAGCATTTGCAGGCTATTCAAAAGATGCAATAGCAGCAGGACTGGAACTGAATATCGAGAATAACAACAAGTATGAAAAGGACCATAATCTGACCGGTTATTCCGCCTATGCTTCATACCAGGTAAAGAAGAAACTCCAGGTTTTCGGCAGGTACGATTATTTAACTTCAAATAAACTCAGCGGGGAAACCGACCCGTGGAACATATCGAAGAACGGACAGTTGTTTATGGCAGGTGTTGAATATTCTCCTGTAAAAGGAATAAAAATAACTCCCAATTATAAAGGATGGCTGCCCTCTGCCGACGGAAGCTCCCTTATATCATGGATTTACCTGAATGCTGAAATAAGTTTCTGACAATTTGTAACATTTATGTAACAGTTTTGAAATACCTGAGTAATATTAATCTCATAAAATTGTATTGAAAATATTCTAATTAAAAAATAAATAAAACATGAAAAAACTATCACTAATTATAACAATAGCCAGTGCAGCTATAATTTTGATCTCCTGCAGGACAGGTAACAAACCGTCCGGTGCAGGTAACAAAAAAGTAACAATCACTGCTGCCGGCGCAACATTTCCCATGCCATACTATAACCAGGTCTTTGAAATGTACACAAAAAAAACCGGTATACTTGTAACCTACGGAGGTATTGGCTCCGGCGGCGGCATAAGAAGCCTTGCAGACAAGGTTGTTGATTTTGGAGCTACAGATGCTTACCTTGACGACGATAAAATAAAGGAAATGCCCGCAGATGTCATTCATATACCGACCTGCCTGGGAGCAGTTGTTATTGCATATAACCTGCCCGGCGTGGACGGATTGAAACTGACTGAAAATTTACTCGAAGGAATATTTATGGGAAAAATTACCAAATGGAATGATCCGGCAATTAAAGATAACAACAGGGAACTTAAGCTGCCTGATAAGGATATTCTCGTGGTACACCGCTCTGACGGAAGTGGTACAACTTTTATATTTAGCGATTACATGTCCAAAATAAGCCCCTTATGGAAAGAAAAGGTAGGTGCAGGGAAGTCACTTGACTGGCCCGCAGGGATTGGCGCTAAAGGCAATCCCGGAGTTGCCGGAACAATAAGCCAGACTAAAGGCGCGATTGGATATATAGGTTCCGAGTATGCATTTGCTCAGAAAATACAGATTGCCAAAGTCCGTAACAGCTCAGGAAATTATATAGCACCTTCTGTTGAGTCAATAAGTGCTGCAGCCAAAGGTACTATTCCTGATGATACCAGGGCAATGATAACAAACACGGACGATCCCGAAGGATATCCGATAAGCGGTTTTACATGGCTTATCCTCTACAAGGAACAGTCTTATGCCGGCAGATCAAAAGCCCAGGCCACAGAAACACTTAATCTGCTGAACTGGATTATTAGTCCGGAAGCCCAGGAGGTTACAAAAAATATAAATTACTCTCCTTTACCTGATAAAGTTGTCGAAAAAGCAAAGAATATACTCAAATCAGTCACATATAAGGGAGAGGCACTAATGAAATAATGCGAGGGGAAAAACTAGTAAAATCAGTAATACTATTAGCCTCAATAATAGTATTGTTAGTTGCTGCCGGTATGGTGCTGTCACTAATGACAGGTTCCATACCGGCTTTTAAGCAGTTCGGGATAAGATTTATTTTTTCATCGGACTGGATACCAACCAGGGGCAGGGAAAGCTATGGTGCCCTTCCATTTATAGCAGGCACTTTGCTGACATCTCTGATAGCCCTTTTGTTATGCTTTCCTCTGTCTTTCTCTGTGTCTGTATTTCTCGGCGAGTATTTCAAAGATACAAAACTTGCGGCCATATTGAGCTCGATGGTCGATCTGCTGGCCGGAATACCTTCAATAGTATACGGACTGTGGGGATTTTATGTGCTGAGGCCCGTTATTGTCAAACTCGGGCTTAGCTCCCAGGGATTCGGAATTTTCACGTCAGCACTTATTCTGGCAGTTATGATTATTCCCTATGCGTCATCCCTGAGCAACGAAGTGATATCCATGGTTCCGGTAACCCTTAAGGAAGCTGCCTATTCCCTGGGCGCAACAAGGCGGGAAGTAATATTTACAGTAGTCATCCCATCGGCAAGCTCCGGAATAATTGCGAGCTACATACTGGCACTGGGAAGAGCTTTGGGAGAGACCATGGCAGTTACCATGCTTATAGGCAATGCAAATATCATCCCGAAAGGACTTTTTTCCATGGGAAACACCATGGCAAGTGTCATTGCCAATCAGTTCGGAGAAGCTGAAGGATTAAAATTAAGTTCATTGATTGCCATAGGTTTGTTGCTGTTTTTAATTACCGGAATAGTAAATTATATAGGCAAGGCAGTAATGAAAAGACTGGGATAACACCCTACAAATTAATTAAAAGAAAATAAATTTGAAAAGGATAGTTGAAATAGATAAGAGTGTTTTAAGGAGACGTCTGTATAAGGACAAGCTGTTCTATTATGCTGTTATCAGCCTCTCGGCAATAACAACACTTCCTTTAATACTTATCATTGTAAAGCTCCTGGAAAAGGGAGTCAGGCAGATTAATCTCAGCTTTTTCACGCAAACAACACCGAATACCCTTGAAGCGATGGTAGCTAAAGCAAACGGTGACATTATTCCGGGTGGCATACTTAATGGCATAACAGGGAGCCTTTTAATAGTGCTTTTTGCCTGTATCATTGCCATACCTCTTGGCGTGCTTGCAGGCATATATTTATATGAAAACCAGAGCAGTAAATTCTCAGATGTTATAAGAAATATTACTGATATCCTGCAGGGCGTACCTTCAATCATACTCGGAGTTGTAGCCTATAACTGGATTGTCGTTAATATAACCAGGGGATTTTCTGCTATAGCAGGAAGTGTAGCATTATCCATAATGATGCTGCCAATGATTATAAGGTCAACCGAAGAGACATTAAAAATGATTCCTTCAACAATTAAGGAAGCAGGAATTGCCCTCGGGGTGCCATACCATAAAGTGCTGTTCAGAGTTTTGATTCCATCGGGTTTAAGCGGACTGCTGACAGGAATATTACTGGGAATATCAAGGATCCTCGGTGAGACAGCCCCCTTGCTTATGACTGCATTGGGTAGTTCGGTAATCAATTTTGATATTACCAAACCTACCAGTGCGGTACCCTTATTAATATGGGAGTTCTATAACGACCCTAATCTTGTGGATTTAATCTGGAGCTCATCACTATTTCTGATGGGATTTGTATTGTTTGTAAATATCATTGCAAAGAGGATAGCTAAAAAATGGAAGATACATTAATGATAAAGGAAGAGCCTGTAATAACTTTTAAAAACCCGGTTCTATTAATGGAAGACCTCTCAGTTTCTTATACTGAAGATGCCCTGGCAGTCGATAATGTCAGTGCAGGTGTAAAGCGAAACTCAATTACCGCTATAATGGGACCGTCAGGCTGCGGTAAAAGTACTTTGCTGCGCGCAATCAACAGGATGCATGAATTATATCCAAATATTAAAATAACAGGTAGAATATATCTTAATAATAAAGACATAACCAGTATGAATCCAATATTATTAAGAAGGAAAATAGGCATGGTTTTTCAAAGTCCGAATCCTTTCCCCACAATGAACATATATGATAATGTAATTGCAGGATTTAAACTTAATGGCGTCAGATTAAAAAAAATTGAAAAAGATGAAATTGTTGAAACATCGCTCAGGGAGGTTGCGCTGTGGGATGAAGTCAAGGATTCACTGTTTAAAAGAGGTACATTTTTATCAGGAGGTCAGCAGCAAAGATTGTGTATTGCAAGGGCTTTGGCTTACAAACCTGATGTAATATTAATGGATGAACCAACCTCGGCCCTGGATCCGGTAGCAACATCTAAAATTGAAGACCTGCTGGTAAAACTGAAAGAGAACTTCACCATAATCCTTGTCACTCATAATATGGCACAGGCTGCACGCATATCTGATTATTCAATGTTTATGTACCTTGGTAAACTTATTGAATACGGGAAAACGAAGAATCTGTTTACAAGGCCGGTAAATAAAAAGACTGAAGAATATCTGACAGGTAAATTCGGATAATAATAATTTAATAATTCCTATAAAATGAGTATAAAAAAAGAAATTGCGATTGAAGATATTCTTGACGACTTTTCAAGAGTCTCGGAGTTATTACTTCTGCAATTAAAAAGACTTAAGGATGTTATTAATTCGGGAGAGATAATGACATCCACGGATATATTGTCAATTTTCAAGAAAAACGAGAAAGATATTGATAAATATGAAATGAAGATCAGTGAAAAAGTTATAAATACTATTGTGCTTTATAATCCGCTTGCATCGGACCTGAGAAAAATAATTGCCATATATAACATGACTTTGAACATAGAAAGAATTGGCGATCTCATTATCAATATTATAAAATCAGCCAGGACCATCGGGAATATAAAATTGTTTGAAAAATCCAGGAATTCTCTATATAAAATATTGAAATACAGCACTAATTTGGTTCAAAATGCTATACTTTCGTTTATAAATTCAGATATTGCTGCAGCAATTGATACAATAAAAATGGATAAATTTGATGACGAACTGAATCAATTAATACTGGAAAAGGCCGTTAAAAAAGGAAAATCAACTACTGATATAGAAAAATTGCTTCTGAGCTTTGTAAGCTTAAGGAGTATTGTCTCAAATATAGAGCGTATTGCAGATCATGCCGTAAATATTGCCGAAGCTACAGTTTATGCACTTGAAGGAACGGATATCAGGCATAAAAGAGTATAACATATTAATTATAAATACTATGAAAGAGATTAATATACTTGTTGTGGAAGATGAGGAGGATATTTGTGAGATCCTGAAATTTAACCTGGGAAATGAAGGGTTCCATGTAGATACTGTGTTTTCAGCTGAGGAAGCCTTATCCGTGACATTGGGTAAATATGATCTCTTTATTCTTGATATAATGATGAGTGGTATGTCCGGACTTAAACTTGCCGATATATTAAAAAATAAAAAAAAGCTGAAAGCACCGGTAATATTTCTTACTGCAAAAGATACCGAGAATGATACTATCACAGGATTTTCAGTTGGTGCAGATGATTACATAACAAAGCCTTTTTCAATAAGGGAAGTTATAGCAAGGGTAAAGGTTATTTTACGAAGAAGTTCGACTTCTGATGAAATAACACGAAAAAACATAAAAGTTAATGACCTTGAACTCGATACAGCCACCAAAAAGCTATTTATAAAAAACAAGCCTGTTGAACTCACAAAAAAGGAATTTAACATTCTGTATACACTTATGCAGCATCCCGGAAGAGTCTTTTCCAGGGATGAAATACTAGGTACCGTTTGGGAAGATGAAGTATATGTGTTGGACCGGACGGTTGATGTTAATATTACACGCCTGAGAAAGAAACTTGGAAAGTATGGCAAGTATATTATAAGTCGCTCAGGATATGGTTATTGTTTTGAATTCCAATAATTTAATAAGATGGTAAGTAAACTTAGTTACAAAAATAAGCTCTTCCTTTATTTCTTCATTGTGTTCCTTGCATTTATTGTTGCAGTTACTATGTTTCAGTACAGAAGAGAAAAGCAATACCGCATTAGGGAGCTCGAGAGTAAGCTTAATACATATACTGAACTCGTTAACAGTTATATCATACAGAACAATATATATGAATCAGGCAGATTTAGTCTTCTTGATTCACTTACAAGGTTTATCCCCGACAGGACCATAAGAATAACGGTTATCAAATATGATGGTAAAGTGCTGTATGACAGTTTTGTCAAAAAATATGACAAAATGGAAAATCACATCAACAGACCGGAGGTGCAAATGGCCATGCATAGCGAATACGGACATAGGATAAGAAGATCGGCAACCACAAAAAAGGATTATTATTATTATGCCCGGTTCTTTAATAGATATTTTGTGCGAACGGCTATAATATATAATATTAGTGTCAGGGATTTTCTTAAAGCGGAAAGCATGTTCCTGTTCTTTATAATTGTATTATTCTTCATTATATGGGCATCACTTGCTTATGTATCTGACAGATTGGGGAAATCTGTGTCACAGCTTAAAGATTTCTCGTTAAGAGCTGCCCGAAACGAGATTATTGATGAAAAATTGACTTTCCCCAGGAATGAACTTGGTGTAATCAGTGAACAAATAATTCAGATATATAATAACCTCAGAAATACAAAGGATGAGCTTACTACAGAGAAAGAGAGACTAATTCGACACTTGAATGTTCTGCAGGAAGGAATTGCAATATTTTCACAGCAAAGAAAGAAGCTTCTTGCAAACAATCATTTTATTCAGTATGTTAATATTATTTCTGACAAACCTATAATTATTCCCGAAAATGTCTTTAAAATAAAGGAATTCAGTGAAGTCAACTATTTTATTGACAAACAAATAGACAACATAACGCCTCAAGACGACTCCAGCAATAGTATTGATATGACAATTAATAAGGACAATAAATCCTTTGCCGTAAAATGCATAGTCTTTAATGATAAAAGTTTTGAAATACTGATAACAGATATTAGCAAGCTTGAAAAACGAAAACGTATCAAGCATGAAATGACCAGCAACATAGCCCATGAGCTGAAGACTCCTGTTAGCTCAATTATGGGTTATCTTGAGACCTTGCTAAATAGTAATATTAATGCCTCAAAAAAGGATTATTTCATTGAAAGGGCCCACAAGCAGGCATGCAGATTATCAAATCTTATTAATGATATCTCACTTTTAACAAAGATTGAAGAAGCAGGCAGTCTTTATAATATTGAATCATTAAAAATAAGAAAAATTGTAGAGAATGTTATCGATGATGTCCAGATGAAACTTAAAGAAAAAAAAATCAAGGTCCACCTGACTATTGATAAAAAAATATCCTTAAAAGGCAACCAGATTTTAGTATATTCAATCTTCAGAAATTTAATTGACAATACTATCAATTATGCAGGTAGCAACCTGGTTGTAAATATTGACACTTTTTTCGAGGATGATGATTTCTGTTATTTCTTATACTCAGATAACGGATCAGGTATAGCTGAAGAATACCTGCCACGTATTTTCGAAAGGTTTTACAGAATAGATAAGGGGAGGTCGCGCAAGGAAGGGGGCACAGGACTCGGACTGGCAATAGTAAAAAATGCCGTGATATTCCACAGAGGAGAAATTTCTGTTAAAAGCAAACCCGGCAAGGGTATTGAATTTATCTTTTCTCTAAGTAAAAAACTGGAGCTTACAAAATGAACAAAATCCGTTTACTCAACTTAATAAGTTACTATCTCAGCTTCAATACCTTTGCCATATATACCTGGCAGGCCAAGTCACTGCCTCTCAACTCAACCATCAGGCAATAAATACCGGCAGGAACACCGGCTATATCAAAGGGCAACGTATGCGCTCCTTCACTCAGGTGAATATCATTTGCCGGTATTTTAGTCTTTTCGCCCAGGATATTAAACAATGAGACAGTAACATCAGCATCACGCAAAAGATTGAAAGATATGCTTATATTATTGTCCGCGCACGGATTGGGATAAACTTTCAGATCCTGCATAATATTACCTGCCGGCAAAGTATAAGGTCCGGGAACTTCCCGTTCCTCAATATAAGACTGCGGATTACCGCCCTGTTGAGCAGATTTTACCCAGCTTTCAGGCAGGCTGTTGTCATAGTTCGGATTCTTCAGCACTATGCTGTAAAACTCATTGTCCGCTATAACAGGCCATGGGGACTGCGAGTCATAGTCAACATCATCAATCATGAGTCCGTTCCTGTCATATAACCTTATCTCATCATTGCTGCCCAAGCTGAATCCCAGGTTTCCCAATAGTATTGTAACATCCGGATATATTGATTTAAACAGGGCAGTATCTTCACAAATTATTGCGAATCCCAGTGGACGTAAAACAGTGCCGCCGGGGATTGTAAGCTCATGATCGTCCCTTTCATCCCTGATCTTCATTCCTGACAGATCAGCCGCTGACCCCGTATTATTGAACAGTTCTACCCAGTCCCCTGAATTATAATTAACTGAAGAGTTATACATTATCTCGTTAATCACTATCATCGGAGCTTCAGGGTTGCCGCTATTATAAAGTCCCATGTCTGACCCGTTGACTCCCATGCCCTTGCCCCGGGAGCCGGCGGTCAGGAAATAATAATTATCAAAATCAGGGATACCTGTAATACAGTAAAGGCTGCCGTTATAGTCATCATCATTGGTCATGCTGAAGGAAATATCTATGGCCCCTGGCTGGGGTTCGTCCGTATTTATGATATGATTATAAATATTATCACCATTATCATACAGAACTGTATTTGTCACTTTCATATTTCCCTCGTATTCCCCGTTGTACTCATCCCCTACCCTGAGTCCTACATTATTGTCAACGATAACACAGTGGTCGGCATAGATCTGGGTTGTGGCCGAGGACCATCCCAGCTCTATGCCCTGGTTGCAGCCAGTGATTACAGTATTTGTTACTTTTATCGTGTCTTCCTCTGACACTGCTACACCCTCGTGCATGCAGTCTGTTATAAAACAGTTCCTTACATGAAGCCTTGAGGCATGGTGATCCACACCATCGTCTTTTGTAGTAATGAAATGGCAATTGTCAATTACTGAAAATTCGTCCGAGTAGGGATAGACATAATCGATATGGAAACCGTCGTTATCTTCATCCTGTAAATAAATATGATCATCATTGGGCAGGTTCATAAAATATGAGTTGCGTATGTCGAGCAGGCAATAATGAAATTCACCACCGTGAAAGGCAAAAGACGTCACACAATTGTCAATATTAATACGGCTCTGAATGCCTCCCATCGCTTTCCCCGAAGTATAAAGAATGTAACAGTTATCAAGGTCAAGCCTGCTGTCCTCATATGCAAATAATGATGACTGCCTTCCTGTATGTCCCCATCCCTTGCTGTCGTCTCCCCCGCCGTTTACAAAGAAGCAATAAAGAAATGAAGAGTAATCGGAACGTATCTCTATTCCTCCCCATGCTTGTTCCGGCTCCGAAGAAGTAAAGACAACGGGTGCCTGTGATGTCCCAAGGACCTCAATCTCACCGTATACAGTAATGTTCTTCTTATCCCCTATGACCACCCATGTTCCTGCATATACAGATAATTTCGTCCCGTCAGGCACTATAATATCATTGGTTATTTTCCTCACGGCTTTGTTGTCCCATATGATATTCCCCGAAGCAAGGCTGCCCGAGTACTCGACTACAGGGTAATCATCCCTGACCTTCAGAGGTTCGAGGGTATCGCTTATCGAGGAACCGTTAAAATATAATATTGTATCAGATTCACCAATATCTTCCAGCAGTGCAGTGCCTGTGCCGTATTTTATTTTCAGATTCCCGCTGAAAGTCCGTTCAGGCGAAGACACAGCAAGTTCATCGTGCTTCAGGGTATTGATATCCCAGCTGGCATCACGTGCCCTGGCAACGACCGGCAAAGACTGTCCGGCAGGAACCTCACGCGGAATTATGATCTCAAGGTTTTCATTGCCCGTACGTTCAAATTTAGCTTTTATGCTGTTAGTCTTATTAATGGAAATTTCTATATCCGGCTTATAGGGCAGCAACTGGCCAGCCCATCCGGCAAACCTGTATCCTTCATCAGGAATAGCGGTGATTTCAACAGGCACCTCTGAATAGTAGAGTCCCTTCCATGGATAGCTGCCGGGTTCAGTGCTGTTTATTCTGATTTTGCCCCCTGGCCCACAATCAACATATAAAGTGTCGGGATCTGACAATCCGAACCATGCCTGCATTTGCGCCCTGACCACTGAAGGCCTGTTGTCAATAAAGTATCTCATAGAGTCTATGTTATCCTGCCATGTTTCGAAATCGGCACCCCACCTTTCACATTCACGTGGTATTTCATCATAGACGACAAGAACAAGGGAATCAAGGATACTGTTAACCGTTGAAGGCAGAAAAACAGTATTCATAAGGTCACAGCACCTGTTAACGAAGTAATGCCTGTAATCATTATTCTCAAGCAGCTTCTTGTTTATAATATTTATCCAGTATTCATTATTGGGATTGTCATAATAATAAAATCCGTTCCAGTTAAGTTCCACAAAAGCGCGGTCCATGTCCCATACTGTCCATTTCCATTTGCTGCCTTCAATATTTTCCCTGAAAACAAAGCTGCCATAAGTCCAGCTGTGGTAGCCGGTGAAATGTGATAATGCCTGGAGGGTAGTAAAATTGTCAATATCAATGAGCTGTCCCGCCCTGCTGAAATTCTCTTCAGAAACAAAACTCTCATTTTCAAAAAAATCGAGTAGTGCTTTCCAGTGCTTGTCACTTCCATAATAAAGCTCCCAGGTAGTCCATCTGAGCCTTATAATGTCATAGTCACTGTACCCTGTATAATCTTCAAAGAAATGCTCGTTAATATCTTCCCTTACATTATAAAGTCCCCAGTAATCCGAGTTAAGATAAAGAGCAGCAAAGCTGCCATGTGAACTTATCCTGTTAAGGCGGGCCCATATCTCGCTGCATAGCGGATCCCTCAACAGCGTGCCCAGCTCTTTTTGCATATCATCATCATATCCCGCCCTGAGTATAATGTTCCTGAATGAATCCACTTCAGTATCATCAAAGAGTTTATATCTCAGTGGTTCTGTGCCAAAGCCTTCCCTGAAAAACAGGCGGAAAGCCTTTTTGTCCATAGTCCGCCCCGTATTACCCTGTATCCTGATGCCACAGCTGATATCCAGTTCCAGGTCACCGTCCCTGAAATACTCAAGATCTGTTTTTCTTTCCCATGCCCTCCCTTCCCGGGTCGGATTACTGTATATTCCCCTTTCCGCCCCAAAAAGATTGTCAGGATCAGTGATTACAGAAATCACAGGGATAGTATGCCCGCTATTGATAAAATATGTTCCCGAGCTGGGAAAGCTTGTCCGGTCACTCTGGAGGACCTGTGCTTTTAAAATCGTATCCCTGCTCACCAAAAGTGGCGTACTGTATAACATTGATGCCCCGGTAAGATCAGAACCGTCAAGGGAATAATATATCTTATCAGTGGGACTGATAGAGGAAATCTCAATATCACAATTGTCAACGTAAAAACCCGATTCCGGATTGAATTCGGGAGCCTGCACAATACCGGGATAACCGGCTGTATTTGATGCTCCCGGAGAAGGTGTGAAGATATAACCGTAATTACCGGTCCCGTCCGGATAACATCCAAAGGATATGTCGGCATACTGTTCTCCAATACCGATATGATCAATAACAGTGGTCCCGTTTGAGTGTACAATGAAAATGACTTCTCCTGCAGATGAAACTTTAAAATTGGTATGCAGGGGCCCCTGCGAGGGTTGTGCATCTGCCCATAAAATAATAAAACCTCCTGCAGGAACGGTTGTCTTTTCAGGAAAGCCGTAAGGAACCCTCCATTTATACATGTCACCGGGATCATCTGACAAATAATAGCCGGCAATGTCTATATCGTGGACTGCCGAATTGTATATCTCTATCCAGTCGTCATACTCACCCGCCTCATCAGGGAAGGAAAGGACATTTGAGGCCAGTACCTCGTTGATCTTTATATTCTGCTGGGCTAAAAGACAGTATATAACACAGAAATATGTAATAAAGGCTGCAATAATCCCCTTCATTGTAAAATATAACTTGGTGAAATATCAACTACATTTCATTATACTTAGTAGCACCTGACAGCGCGTCAATATTAACATTCTTATCGAACGACGCATTTATCGGATCACCGGTTGCTACCTCCAGCAGCTTATTCCTGTCTATTGAAACAGCTGACTTGACAAGTTCAGGAACATTATAATTAAGTACAAACGAATAGTAGAACTTCGGATCCTTCTGAGGCAAAAGGAAAGGTTTATGCGATTTGCCATCACTGTCAAAGTAACTTATATAAGGCTTTGTGCATAATCCGTTTGATCTCTTGCTGCTGAATACAAACCACCTGCCGTTACTGGACCATGAATGGTAGCTGTCTTCACAATCACTGTTATAGGGGTACGGGTAATATTCCCCGGTTTGCAGGTCAAGGATATACAAATCGCTGGTAGCATTGTAAATATTAAAATATCCATGGCTGGCAAGGCAGAATATCAGGTACCTCCCGTCAGGTGATATTTTTGGAAACGATATGCTTCTGCCAAGTGCCGATGACAACAAAACAGTGTCGACTTCTCCCCACTCGTTATTCTTTGTATCATAGCCAATTCTTAACAGGTCATACTTTACCTTATCATAACTTAGAGTGTCATTTGACCCGGGGGCACTGCAATAATACAGGAACCTGCCGTCAGGTGACCATGTTGGTAATGTCTCCCTCCTCTTTGTTGAAACTTTAGGGGATGTTGTTACAGTGTTTGTTTTAATATCATATACAATAAGGTCAGAAGACCTGTCATAAACCTCATTACGTTTTCCTACGGCATGAAACCATTGCCTTACCATATTTACTGAAAAAGCAATGTGCTGTCCGTCAGGATGCCAGGATGGGTAGACGCCTGCTGACATGGTATACGGAGTTTTCAGATTCACCTTGAACAGGGAATCACCGGCTTCCACAACTGTTCCCGAGTATTTTCCGCGCATATGAAACATTGCCCTTTCAGGGTCATTGTTGCAGAATGAATGGCAGTTCATGCAGTTGTCCCCGGTATTCCTGTTATGCAAAATCGGCCTTTCCTTAAAAGATGTAAGGTCCCTCTGGTAGATGGCCATCTTTTCCCATAGTACATACCCTACATTTATCAAACGGTAAGCCAGGTAATCATCTATATCCTCATTTGCAACTTCTATAGCAAACTGTTTATACCTGGTCCATTTCCGATCTTCCCCAAGCACGTATATATTAATTTTTATCTGCCCTCCCTTGTTCGAAGTAAGCATCTTTCGCCATATTTTTTCCTTAAATCTTATTACTGGTGATTTTGAAATAATATTTACCGGTTCAAAATTCTCCGATGATATGCTAACAAAATATTTTTTGCCCTCTTCCTTAATATCAAAATTCAACGGAGCAATATTGGGAGGGACAACAACATCCCGGTAGTCAGGAAAAAATTCAGGATAATCCGTGACCTCTTCATAATCCTTTATGCCGGATGGACCGGTGCATGAAAATGCTATAAAGGCCAGGAATAATGCGATATAATTGTAATATGCAACTTTTTTCATTTAATTATTATCTTTTTTTTGGTTGTAACCGGACTGATATAATGTATATAAAACCAGTAAGTATTACCATATTTTTTTTCAAGTTCCCTTTTTGCTTTGGCCCTGTCACCTTCGTACTTTTTGAGTATACCCAGGTAGTCAGCAAAATTACCAAGTGTCTTCTTGCTTAGCCTGAGATTTTCCATGACCTTTCCTCTTTTTTGCATTTCGAATGCATACAGGGTTAATGCCTCTTCGTAAGATTTAGGTACACTGACATAATTGAAATTGTCGGCATAATTTATATGCTTTATAAAAGATCCCAGGTCATTATTAAGTAAATAATATGCCATCAGATATTCAAACGCCATCTTGTTGCGGTGATTATCTTCAAGCAACCTGATCATATCATGATCCGGCTGTTCCCTGTTAACTGCAAAATCATTCACAGGCAATATGCTTCTCTTTTCCTTAACCAGTATATCTATGTCCGGTAAATCTCCATTTCTGATATAACGATCATAATTACAGGCTTTTCTTCTGAAAAATAAATATTTCCGTAAAGAATTAATGTATAACTGAGCTGGTTTATAATTACCCAGAATAATATTCGCAATAATCAGCTGCTCAATTATCTGCGGTGAATCTTCATTCTGGACAAAGGCTTCATTACCCCAGTGAATAGCATCATTAACATGTCCGAGATCTATATAAAGTTCGGCCGTCGGCAGTAACTCACCCGGAACCATATACCTGCTCAAAAACAACCCGTCCACACCCCATACCTGGGGATAGTCAAACATCGATTCACATAGCCTTCCCTTATGATAAAGGGCGCGGTTTGTATGAAAAGTTATCAGCCTGTCTTTTGAAGGTTCATGAGTGACAACCTCCAGCAGTTTATCCCATTGCTTGTTATAGGCATAATAATCCACTAAGATTTTATACTTTTCGTCCTTTTGAAACATAAAATGTACAACCAGAATAAGGGCCAGGATGAGAAAAATATATTGAACCAGCATTGCCGGCGTCATTTTTTCCGGTTGGGGCGCTGTTTTGGCACTGGATTCCGGTACTCTTCCCACTGCCTTCTTAACAAGCAAAACAATGGGCATGTAAAAATAAATGCCATACAATATAAAATCAACCTTGGCATAATAATATGGCGGTATGAGCTTTAAGTAAGCATCCCCAAGACTGATCATGAAAACATACCTGTAAGCAAGATAAGGCAGAGCCAGGGCCATAACGAATATAGCAATAGCAACAATTATGGATCTGATTTCTGATTTTGTAAGCACGTAAATAAATGCCAGCAGCGAAAAAATAAGAAAAGCCAGGCCTCCTGACATATAGTAAATAAGCGCTGAAAGGATGACAAATGAAATAATACGAACAAGTGCGCTTTTAAACCTTTTCATAATGCTTATAAAGGCATAAAAAAACAACAGCATTATTAAGAGGATCAGAATAAATACAAGGTGAAACGAATAATTTGTCAGTAATCCGCCGATAAAAACTGCAGGTAAATATGCTAGCAGTAAGTCCAGTTTGGATGATCCGTAATAGTTGATTATCATGGTAAGAATAAAAACAATAAGGAATGTAAGTAAGGTATAAACAAGGGCTCCTGCTACCGGATAAATATTGAACTGGAACAGGAACAACGATATACACTCGGTTGTTCCGCCAGGATAAGCAAGGTATTCTACCAGGGAATATTTATCAAATGAAAAGCCCGAAAGCTGACTGTGGTATATAAGTTCAGGCTTTATGAATAAAAGCACGCATATAAAAAATATTGCAAAGAAAATGGCTGAAAAGATAATGGAATATCTGCTTTTCATAATATCCGGATCAAAAAAATAAAGATACAAAATAATCGATAATTTGGAACTAATTTTAACAATGTCGTGAATTTGAAAATCATTACTGATTTTAATTATTATTTTTGTAAATAAGGAAGATAAATTATAGTGCACTAATAATTTTAAGAAAATGAAAAAAGCTTTTTACTTTATTTTTTTGATGTTAGTAATCGTTGATTATTCATATTCACAGTGCTATCACATGGTATGGTCCGACGAATTTAATTATTCGGGATTACCGGATTCCAATAAGTGGAACTACATGATTTGGCCTGCCGGCCGGGTTAATAACGAATTACAGGCCTATACTGACAGGGAAAAAAATATCAGGGTGGAAGATGGTAAATTAATTATACAGGCTCATCTTGAAGATACTACTATACAAGGGGTAGCTTCACATTATACATCAGGCAGGATTAATTCTTCAGGCAAAGGAGGCTGGGTCAACGGAAGGATAGAAGCTTCTGCAAAACTGCCAGGCGGACAGGGAACCTGGCATGCGATATGGATGTACCCTACCGACGGCTTTTACGGGGGGTGGCCGAACAGCGGCGAAATTGATATCATGGAATATGTCGGATGTGATCCGGGCATTATTCATGGAACTATTCATACCAGTGCCTATAACCATACATTAGGTACTCAAAAGGGAGGTTCTTACACAGGAAATGTAGAATCGGAATTTCATCTGTATGCAATAGAATGGGATCAGCAAAAGATTGATTTTTATTTTGACTCAATTAAATATTTTACATTCTTAAATGAGAATAAAACATATGCCCAATGGCCCTTTGACAAACGGTTTCATATAATTCTGAATCTGGCAATAGGCGGAGACTGGGGCGGGTATTGCGGACCGGTAGATAATAATATCTTCCCTGTCCGGTTAGAGATAGAATATGTGCGTGTTTATCAGAAAGCTGAAGATATTAAGATAGAGGGTGATACGATAATCAGGCAATCTCAGGCCGATATTAAATATTCTATGCCTTATATCGAAGGTGCAGATTATGAATGGGCATTTCCTGAAGGGACAGTCATCAAGGAAAATCCCGATTCGAATATTGTAGTTGTGGACTGGGGTTGTACTGATGGCGCTGTAAATTGTACGATGTACACATCATGTGACACAAATACATTTACACTGGATGTACAGTTCGAAGAAATTAAAATTGAAGGAAATGTTTTTGCCGCGGATTCATTGGATAATATGCTTTTTTATATACCTGAATTAAATAATACAACCTATTTGTGGGAAGTACCTGAAGGTGCGCTTATCAAAAGCGGACAGGGCACAAATAGTATTCTGGTAAAATGGGGAGAAGGCACCGACACGGTCAAACTGACCATTGACAATACATGCGGAACGATGAACCTAACAAAATATTTGCGTTATTACGGACAATATCCCTATCCTGATCCTGGTGTACCTCATGCTGTGCCAGGAGTAATAAATGCCGCTGACTATGATTATGGAGGTGAAGGAGTAGCATATCACGATTCGGAAGCAGACAACCAGGGGGATAACTGGGGTGGTACGGGACCCCGGTTAGATGAAGGGGTTGATACGGAATACAATGACCAGGGCAAGCCCAATGTAGGCTGGATAGACAATGGTGAATGGCTGGAATATACAATTAAGGCGCCCGACACAATAGTATTCATGGCGGTTCGCGTAGCTACAAATAACACTGCCGGGGGGCCCTTTAACGTTCTGATAAATGACGAGGACCGGACCGGTGATATAACTGTCGGCAGTACCGGGGGCTGGGCAAGTTTTACTGATCTGATGGTTGGTGAAGTACACCTTTACCCGGCTGATACTATGCTCAAGCTTGATTTTGTCAACGGGGGATTTAATGTTAGCCAGGTTATTTTCATGGAAAGGGATTATGAATCTCCTTCAACACCGGCAGATTTGACTGCTACATTAATTAAGTATACGTATGTGAATATCGGCTGGAGTGCAAGCTCCGACAATGTTGATGTGGCGGGCTATATAGTATATGTTGACGGAGAGGAAAATCAAAGAGTTACTGCCACAAGTGCCAGAATAAGTGACTTAAATTACAGCACTACATATTTCATTGAGGTTGCCGCATATGACGGCCAGAATAATATCTCGGGTAAAGCCGAGCTATCAGTCACTACATTGGCAGCACCGGATAATGTGGATGACAATCTGCTAAAAGAGTTTACAATTTATCCCAACCCGGTAAATAACTGCTTATATATTGAAAGTGAAACAACGATAAAAAAACTGGTTGTTTCCAGTTCAATCGGACAAACGCTGTATGAGGCAAATATCGGTTCAGATAAACACAGATTAAATATGGAATCTTTTGAGAGCGGACTTTATATCATCACTGTAACCGATATTAACGGGGTCTCGGTTAGGAGAAAAATACTCAAATTCTGATTGAATAAAATTTCACTGAAAAACTTATCATTTTTAACCAGTTTTATCATACTTTTACCCTTTTTTAACACAGAAAGATTATGGCACGTATTATATTATTTATGCTGACAGCTTCTGTCGGTTTTTTGCCTTTAAAATCACAGGATAAACTTTCACTTGACCTGAACGGTGCTATAGAGCATGCTCTCGAATATAACCTGATCCTTAAAAATGCAGGACTGGAGATAGAAAAAGCGGTGGGAAATGTCAGGGAAACTCTCGCAGCGGGTTTGCCCCAGGTTAATGCCAGTCTGGATTATTCCAATTTCCTCGGAGCAGAGATGGAGTTCAGGTTCAGCCAGGAAATGCCTGCCACTACAATTCCTTTCAAGCCTACAAGCAACCTGCAACTTTCGGTCGGACAGCTGATATTTAACGGTAATTATATAGTTGGTCTGCAGATAGCAAACCTGTACAAAAAAGCCATGGAAACCAACTATGAAAAAAGTAAGCAGGATATAAAGGAACAGGTTATGAAAACCTATTACCTGGTTCTGGTCTCTAATAAGAACAGGGAGATAACGGAGAGTAACCTTAAAAACATAAAGGATATATATGAAAAAACAAAACCTATGGCTGATGTTGGTATTGTGGAAGAAACGGATGTCGACCAGCTGTTCGTCCAGGTTTCCCTGGTCAAGAATTTATTGATATCTGCCGAAGCCCAGCTTGAAATGTCATACAACATACTGAGGTTAAACCTTGGTGTCGGTGCTGATAAAAATATTGAGCTAACCGAATCGCTTGAAGAAATCCTTGATAAGATCAATTTCGAAAATATGCTTTTGGAACCTTTCACAGTAACAAGCAACCTTGATTATCAGTTATTGCAGTCTAACCAGAAAATATTCCACAAACAGGTCAGCCTTGAAAAAATGAGCTTCCTGCCTACTGTTACAGGATATTATAATTATACTGAAAAGATCCTGAAGCCTGAATTTGATATATCTCCAAAGAACATCATAGGATTAAATGTCAGCATTCCCTTGTTTTCAAGCGGCATGAGAATGGCCAGGCTAAAACAGGCACAGGTGAACAGGTTGTCAGGTGAAAACAATATGGATCTGCTCGAGCAGCAACTGCTTATCAATGAAAAACAGCTTAAATACAATCTCAGAATAGCGCTGGATCAGTATGAAATCCAGAAAAAGAATGCCGAGATATCAAAGAAGGTGTATGATAATATAAATCTTAAATACCAGCAGGGAGTGGTCTCGAGCCTCGATCTTACAACAGCAAATAATAATTACATAACATCTGAAGCAAATTATATAAGATCTTTAATGAACCTGCTTGAAGCCGATGTATCATTGAAAAAGCTTTATAGCAGTCTTTAATCATATAAAAAATCTAAAACTATGCGAACAGGGATTATATCAGTAGTAATAGCCGGCATAATAGCCGTTGTATTGGTTACGTGCAAGCGCCCGTCTTCAGAAGAAAGCAATAAGGTGACCGGAGCAGAGGCGGCTGATACCAGTACAGTCATTGTAAGGACAACGAAAGTCAATAAACAGCAAATTATACGTTCTGTGGATTACTCATCCACCCTCACTGCATGGAAAGAGGTACATATGGTGCCTGCATCACCGGGCAGGATAGAAAAAATATATGTTGAAACAGGCTCACGCGTCTCTGCAGGCGATATCCTTGTCCGGATGGACCGTACCCAGCTGCAGCAGGCCCTTGTCCAGTTAAAAAACATTGAAACGGACTTTAAAAGGCTTGATACACTGCAGAAAGTCGGTAGCATAGCCGAACAAAAATATGACCAGGTAAAAGCCCAGTATGAAATAGCAAAATCAAATGCCGAGTTCCTGCAGGAAAACACACAGCTAAAAGCCTCCTTTGATGGTATTATCTCAGGCAAATATTACGAGGAAGGTGAAATGTATTCGGGTGTGCCCAATACACAGACAGGAAAGGCAGCAATCCTCTCTATTGTTAAAATTAGTCCGCTTAAAGCTATCGTAGGTGTATCTGAGAGTTACTACCCTTTAATCACACAGGGTATGACAGCCGGAATAAGAAGCGATATTTATCCGGATAAAAGATTCAGCGGAAGAATATACCGTATATACCCAACCATAGATCCTTTAACCCATTTGTTCCAGGTGGAAATTGAAGTGGCCAATCCGGGCGAGAAACTAAGACCCGGCATGTTTGTGAGGACGACCATTAACTATGGCACGGCCGAATCGATACTTGTTCCGTCTGTTGCAGTACTTAAGCAGACAGGGACAAATGAACGCTATGTATTTGTAAACAAAGATAATAAAGCAGCCAGGAAAACGGTGAAAACAGGGATAATACTCGATGACAAAGTAGAGATTACGGAGGGACTGGAAGCCGGTGATGAACTGATAACGACAGGGCAGAATAAGCTGGATGATAAGGTCAATATAAGAATTGTAAATTAAACAGGAGAATCATTATGAGCCTATATAGCAGTGCAGTTAAAAAGCCGGTAACTACCCTGATGATCTTTATTGGGATAATAGTCTTCGGCATTTATTCCCTGGTTTATATTCCTATTGATTTTTTCCCGGAAATGGAACCACCGATAATTACGGTATTTACTTTTTACAGCGGGGCCAGTGCCGCGGATATTGAAGAGAATATAACCACAAGGCTGGAAAACAGCTTCAGCACACTTACAAACCTGAAGAAAATTACTTCAACCTCAAAAGATAACCTGTCACTGATACTGCTTGAATTTGAATGGGGCAAAAATCTTGATGAGGCGACAAATGAGATAAGGGATGCCCTGAACAGGGTGGAAAGGTTCCTTCCGGAGGATTCGGAGGAACCAAACATATTTAAGTTCAGTACCAGTGTTATGCCCATTATGATGCTGTCTGCCACGGCCGACGAAAGCTATCCGGCTATAACGGACATCCTCGAGGAAAAACTTGTCAATCCCCTTAACCGGATTGAAGGAGTGGGTGCCGTGACAATACTGAGCGGTCCGCAGAGGGCTGTAATGATAGATATTGATCCGCGCAAACTGGATGCATATAATATGTCACTCGAGCAGCTGGCAGGTATCATAGGTGCCGAAAACCTGAACCTTCCCTCGGGTAATGTCGAGATGGACCAGATTGATTACCCTCTTCGTGTTCAGGGAGAATTCAGCAGGAGCGATAATTTCAAAAATATTGTAATAACAAGCTCGGGCGGCAAACCGGTATATCTCCATGATATTGCAACGGTGCAGGACAGCCTCAAGAAAACAAATCTTGACGAGCGTACAAACGGCCGCCAGGGTGTCCGTATAATGTTGCAAAAGCAGACAGGGGCGAACACTGTGGACGTTGCCCGCAAAGTGAAAGCCAAAATTAACCAGCTTAAACCATCACTGCCCGATGATATTGAGATAGTAAGTATCTTCGATACATCGGAATATATAGTAAGCTCAATAAGCAACCTTTCGGAAACACTGTTCTATGCTGCAATCTTTGTTATTATTGTTGTTCTGTTTTTCCTCGGAAGGTGGAGGGCGACCTTTATTATCATTCTGACCATTCCCGTATCGCTCATTGGAGCATTTATTTTCCTCTACCTTACCAATGACAGTATCAATATTGTATCCCTGTCGGCCCTGACTATTGCCATAGGGATGGTTGTGGACGATGCCATTGTTGTCCTGGAGAATATTACCCATAATATCGAGAAGGGCAGTTATCCCCGGGAAGCATCAATATACGGTACTAATGAGGTAGCTTTAGCTGTGGTTGCAACAACTCTTACGGTTGTGGCAGTATTTCTGCCAATGACCATGATAGGCGGTTTTACCGGTGAAATGTTCAGACCCCTGGGATTTATTGTTTCGATAACCATATCCACATCCACAATTGCCGCATTATCACTGACACCCATGCTGGCCTCGCAGATCCTGAGACTTAAAAAGTATGACAGAAGATCATTCAGTGGCAGGCTTTTAAATATAAATGAGAAGTCACTTACAGGACTTGACAATGTTTATGAAAAAACACTCGGATGGGCACTCAGACATAAGGCAATAGTAATTATTACATGTTTTTTAGTATTTGTATTGTCAATCGTACTGGTGTTTATTGTTGGTGCTGAATTCATGCCTGCTTCGGATAACGGACAGATAAATATGAACGTCGAACTGGCGCAGGGAACAAATATTAATGAAACAAAGAAAATTGCACGCCAGATAGAGTCAATAATTGCTGAAAAATATCCTGAGGTTGAAGTTGTATCCTCAAGTGCCGGCGCCGGTGACGAGACCAGCCTGTCCTCGGTTTTCTCGGAATCGGCAAGCTATATAATAAATTTCTTCATGGATATGCCTCCCATTGATGAAAGGCAGAGAGATATATTTCAGATAGCAGACTCACTGCGTAACGATCTGAATGAAATTCCCGAAATAGCAAAATTCAATGTTGATCCCGGAGGTTCAAGGGGCAGCATGTTCGGTGGCGGCGGAGGCAATATCATTGAAGTAAAAATATTCGGGTTTGACATTGATAAAACAAACATTGTGGCCGAACAGGTTGCCGGTTTTCTGAATGAAATTGAAGGTACAAGGGACGTATTAATAAGCCGCAAGCAGGAGAAGCCCGAACTGCAGGTTGTCTTTGACAGGGAAAAACTGGCAGCGGCAGGACTGAATACTGCTACTGCTGCTTCAGCAGTAAGAAACAGGATAAACGGACTGGTAGCAACCACTTACCGCGAAGAAGGAGAGGAATATGATGTTATTGTCAGGTACGCCGAAGAGTTCAGAAATTCAACAACCGACATTGAAAATATCACTATTCAGAACCAGCGTGGCCAGTTAATTAAACTTAGGGATATAGGCACTATACAGCAATATTATTCGCCTCCCAACATTGAAAGGGAAGACAAGGAAAGGGTGGTTACGGTATCAGCACTTGTGACTGGAACAGATCTGGGTACCATAAAATCTGAACTGGATAAAAAAATTGATAATATGGTTTTACCCCAGGGAATTGATCTTGAAGCCGGGGGTAGCGTCGAAGAAATGCAGGAAAGCTTCAGGGACCTTGGTCTGCTTCTTGTGCTCAGCATCCTGCTTGTCTATATTGTTATGGCCGCCCAGTTTGAATCTTTCAGGGAACCGTTCATAATTATGTTCTCCCTGCCCTTTGCTTTTACGGGCGTATTTCTGGCCCTTTTCATCACCAATACCACCCTGAATGTTATATCTTTTATAGGTGCTGTTATGCTTGTAGGTATAGTAGTTAAAAATGGTATCGTGCTTGTTGATTATACAAATATACTGAGGGACAGGGGACTGCCCCTGGCCCAGGCTGTTACTAAGGGAGGCCGTTCAAGGCTGAGGCCCGTGCTGATGACCACACTGACTACTTTGCTGGCAATGGTGCCCCTTTCTTTATCCACAGGTGAAGGATCCGAATCATGGAGGCCTATGGGAATAGCTATCATAGGCGGACTGCTCTTTTCAACAATTATAACACTGATAATCGTACCTGTGATATACAGCATATTCGGTGCAGCAAGAATTAAACGCGCCAGGAAGGCCTTGCTGAAAAACAATAATCAGAATAATTAAATCCAATAAAAATGAAAGCGGTATTTATAGCCTATAACCAGGCGCTTACTGAGAAAATAGATGAAATACTGGATGAGCTTCTGATACGGGGACTTACTCAATGGACTGAAGTTAAGGGAAGGGGCTCGGATAAAGGTGACCCCCACATGGGAACACATACATGGCCCGCCCTGAATAACACAGTGCTGGCTATTGTTGAAAAGGAGAAAATAGAACCTTTGCTGAAAAAACTGGAAGAACTTAACGATGAAGTTGAGGACCAGGGACTGAGAGCTTTTGTGTGGGATATAGAAAAATCACTTTAATAGAGGCAGTTATTTTCAAAAAAGTTGCTAACTTAACTGACGATAACTAAAAGTCAATTATTTAAGTCATTTGATACAAAAACTAATTAAGCAAAATTATTAACCATAAAAACTTACTGATGAAAAACAAAAAGAACCTGAGCAGACCGGTGGTTGCACTACTGATTTGCTTTATTCATCTTGCAGCATTTTCCCAGGTAACAGTTACCGGGAAGGTGACTGAGACGGATGGTCAGCCCCTTGCAGGAGTTACCGTCATAGTTAAAGGAACCACTACGGGAACAACAACTGACCTGGATGGCACCTATTCACTGACATTTGACTTTGAGGATGCTATTCTTGTATACTCATTTATCGGTTATGCGACACAGGAAATTCCTGTGGCCGGACAAACGGTAATAGATATTGTTCTTAAGGAAGAAGTGACGGAACTTGAGGAGATTGTTGTAATCGGTTATGGAACGACCAAGAAGAGTGACCTCACAGGCTCCCTGGCTTCGCTAAAGGAAGACGATTTTAATACAGGTGTGGTCACCTCACCCGAACAGCTTATACAGGGAAGGGTGCCGGGAGTACAGATTACATCCAACAACGGTGAACCCGGAGCAGGGGCTTCAATAAAAATCAGGGGGGCCAGTTCGATACGGTCCGGACAGAGACCTCTCTACGTAGTTGACGGGGTACCCCTGGACATGCAGAACACTTCACCCGATGCAATATCAGCACAGGGATTCTGGGACGGCTCACCAACAAATCCCATGAATTTTATCAATCCGAATGATATTGAATCCATAGATATTTTAAAGGATGCTTCAGCAGCTGCCATATACGGTTCCAGGGGAGCCAACGGTGTTATTATTATTACTACTAAAAAGGGAAAAGAAGGAAAATCGGAACTGGACTACTCAACCTACGTAAGTATTTCCGAAGTGCCTAAAAAGCTGGATGTCTTAACTGCAGATGAGTTCGTGTTCTGGAGGGATTCCCTGTGGGATGTAGGAGTGGATGATCCATCACATTACGGCTACTCTACCGACTGGCAGGATGAGATATTCCGTAAAGGCATAAGCCATAATCACAATCTGTCTATTGCAGGAGGTACTGCTAATAATTCTTACCGGGCATCTTTTAACTATCTTAGCCAGGAAGGTATTATTGAAAAATCTTCGCTGAACAGGTACACAGGCAGGATCAATGTTACACAAAAAGCTATTAAAGACAAACTGTACCTCGAAGCAAATATTACCGCCTCACAAATTGAAGAGAACAGGCTGCCTATAGGATCGAGAACAGGCTTTGAGGGTGACCTGATAATTAATGCCCTGCAGGCAAATCCGACATGGCCTGTTTATGTCTATGATTCGATTCAAAAAGAAACCGTTCCATTTCAGGTTAACCAGGCGGATAAAAGAAATCCTATCGCTATGATCGATTATACTGATGACAAAACAAAAACAAACCATGTTCTTGCAGGTATTTCGGGAAACCTTGAAATATTAAAAGGACTGAATTATAAAATTAATTTTGGTATTGACAATTCAGTAGCAGTAAGAAGAATTGACCAGAGCCGGAAGCTGAATTATATGGTAAATGACCAGGGCCATGCCGATATCAATAACAGGGAGCTGAGCACCTATGTTGTCGAACATACACTTACTTATTCAAATACCTTTGCAGATATTCACAGAATAGAAGCACTGGCCGGCTTTTCATACCAGCACTTTCTTATTCGCGGATACAACGTCGGCACCCGTGGTTATGAATCCGATGAAGTACAGTATACAAACAACCTTGAAGCATCTAGTACCAATTTAACGCAACCTTCATCATATGCTGTTATAAATGAAATGCAGTCATTCTTCGGAAGGATAAACTATAATCTTATGGAGAAGTACCTTCTTACTGCTACATTAAGGCGCGACGGTTCATCGAAATTCGGAAAAGACGTCAAATATGGTAACTTTCCTTCATTCGCCTTTGCATGGAGGCTCTCCCAGGAAGATTTTATCAGCAACCAGAATATTTTCAACAATCTGAAACTAAGGTTGGGATGGGGACAGACAGGTAACCAGGAAATAGGGGAAAAACACTCAATATTCTCTCTGAGTGCGGAAGAAAACGCTAAAGCAATACTCGACGGCTCAGCCATAACCCAGGGATATGTGTTAACGAAAACACCTACTCCCAATGTAACGTGGGAAACTACAACCTCAACAAACGTCGGACTTGACTTTGGCTTTTTCAAAGGCAGGCTTTCGGGAACTGCCGACTATTTTACAAGAAAAACTACCGATATGCTTATTGAAGTGCCTTCAAAGCAACCGGCACCCACTAATTTTCAACTGATTAATATTGCCCAGGGGTATATTCTTAACAATGGTATCGAACTTGGCATTACCGGTGTTGCTGTATCAACATCTGATATAAACCTGGATATAAATGTGAACTTTACGAAAATAAATAATGTTGTTAAAGATATTCCCGTAACAAGAATACAGACCGGGTCAGCAAGCGGACAGGGAATGACAGGTGTGCTGGTACAGGTATATACAAATGATGAGCCGATGAATACATTTTACGGGTACAAGCACCTGGGATTTGACACTACAGGAAGGTCCATTTATGAACAGGGAGTCAGCGGGATCGACACTTTGCTTTTACTCGGTTCACCGCTGCCTGATTATACATGGAGTGTTAATACATCATTAAGGTATAAAAACATTGACCTTAACATCTTTGTTGAAGCTGTGCATGGGAACCTTATATATAACAATACTAAGAATTCCATTGGTGTTATGGGTAACCTTTACCAGGCAAACAACACATTTGAGACAACAGTGCAGACAATAGAGAGCAGAAGAAATTCAATGCGTTTTTCGGACAGGTTCCTTGAAGACGGTTCATATATACGCCTGAGCAGTGTTACTGTCGGCTATAATTTACCTGTTTCAAAAATTTCCTGGATAAGCAAACTGCGATTATATGTATCTGGCAACAATTTATTTGTAATTACAGATTACTCCGGTTATGATCCCGATGTAACAAATACGCCGGGAGCACTTGATTCGTACAATTCTATTGGCATTGATAATTCGAGTTATCCCAAATCAAGGACATACCTGCTGGGTCTTAATGTAGCATTTTAAATAAATTTAACATTATAGTCATGAAAAAAATAAAATTTATATATTCAATAGTCCTGGTGCCGTTGAGCATTGTGATTCTTTCAGCCTGTACCGACCTGGAAGAACAAATAATTGATGAAGGCACAGGAGCGGAATTTATTACGGAAGAAAATTTATATAACCTCGTTGCCCCCTCATATAATACCTTTACACAATTATGGTACCGTGAAAGGGTATGGGGCTTGCAGGAAGCGACTTCTGACGAATGTATGTTTCCTACCAGGGGAACAGACTGGTATGACGGAGGTGTGTTCCAGGATGACTTTTTGCATGAATGGACTCCCGAACACAGGGATGTCGTAGCAACATGGAACGAGCTTTCCACTGGTATTGCAAGGGCAAACTATAGCCTGCTGTTACTGGATGATTTTGAAGAATCACAGGAAGTTAACTGGTTTAAGGCTGAACTGAGATTTCTTAAAGCATTTTATATGTACCTTTATCTCGATATATACGGGAAAATCCCTTTCAGGGAATATACTGAAACTGACTTTGCCAATGTAAATCCTAAAATCTTTAACAGATCAAAGGGTTTCAATTTCTTAACAAATGAGGCAAAAGAAATATTACCTTTGCTCGGTGATAAATACCAGGTGCCATACGGACGTCCGAATAAAGACGCTGCCAGGATGCTTCTTGCCAAACTTTACTTGAACAAGGAAGCATATCTGGGTGAGGCTGCCTACGACTCGTGCCTGATTTATGTCAACGAACTGATTAATTCAGGAAGATACTCCCTTACCACGGATTACTTTGACACATTCGGACCTGACAACTATAATAATTATACAAATAATGATGAAGCTATTCTTGTTGCAGTACTGGACGATAGTGAAAGCCTGGGAGGTGATTCACATGTAATCTGGGTTCAGCATACTTTCCATTATAACCAGACCCTGGGCGGCAGTTATCCTAACAACTGGAACGGATGTGTTGCCCCCCAGGATTATCTTGAAAATAACTGGTTTGCTCATACAGACACATCCACCGATGTGCGGTGGAAAGATGGCCGTATCTTTGACGATGCCGCTGTCTATTTAGGTTTTAACTACGGACAGCAATACAATACTAGCGGAGTGGCTTTAACTGAACGTGATAATAAAACTCCTTTGTATTTTTCATGGGACTGCCCTCTTGATGGTGCCGCTGAAAGCAAAGGGGTCCGTGTTTTGAAATATATTCCTAAAATGCATCCTCCAAATGCGGTACGTACTGACAATGACTATATTATCTGGAGAATTGCCGATGCATACCTTATGAGGGCTGAATGTAACTTCAGGAATGGTAATAGCGGCGATGCACTGCAGGATATCAACAATCTCAGATTAATAAGAAATGCCCCGCAGTTATCTTCGGTAGACCTTGAAGCAATACTTACCGAGCGTGCCCTTGAACTATACTGGGAAGGACACCGCCGGCAGGACCTTGTCAGGTTTGGAAAATACCTTAATGCAAGAATAAATAAGCCTGATGTATCCGATGCTTCAAGGCTGTTAATGCCTATACCTCAAAATGCTATTGATGCTATCGACGACGCTGCATTGTTATCTCAAAATCCCGGATACTAAATTTTCAACAAATACTGAAAAAAAAGGCTGCCGTAACCGGACAGCCTTTTTTTGCGTATTGTTAGAAAATAAGTAAATGATTTATTATATTTATATATATATTTACGTGTACCGGGTATTTCATACCTCGTAATAAATATGTAGCAATCCCTCGGCAAATGTTTGAGTGATTCTTTGATTACAAATTAGCAAACCAAAATTTTAAGAAAATGAGAAAGTTCAAAATCAGTTCATTGAAAAACACGAGATTATTTAAAATTTTCAGCTTTAACAGGAACAATTTACTAGTAGCCAAAATAATATTCCTTTTTATGGGAATTTCTTCTACACTCTGGTTTTTAGTCAGGGTAATTCCGAAACCGTCAAGGGCTTCATATCCGTGCATGCGGGCTGCTGCACCCTTCATGTCGGGCTTTGTCCTCTACTTGTTGAGTATAACCGGAGCTTTTATAGCATTCAGGAAGTCAAAGGAACTTCTTAAAAAGGCAAAATATATGCTGGCCGCACTGTTATTAATAATTGCGGTTATTGCAGGCACCATTTCCCTCACGGTTAACACAAAAAAAACATCGGCAAAAGCTATTATGGCCTATACACTGCCTGAAGGACCCAACAATCCGATGGGAGAAGCAAAGGGCATATTACCCGGACGCGTTGTTTGGGCATGGGACAAGGACGCAACAAATGAGAACTGCACTAACGATTACGGCGATCCCGGAACCACTGCCGACAACGACGGCTTCTATATGGATAAGAACAATGACGAGGATGTGATTGACAGGATGGTAAAGGATGTGGTGCTCCAGCTTACAGGAAAATCAAACATACCTGAAGCATGGGATGCCATGTTTAAGTACTTTAACAACAAAAAAGGCAAAGGAGAAGTAGGCTATTCAAGTGATGAAACAATATTTATAAAAATAAACCAGGGAACCGCCGGCTGGGCATCCAATCCGACCGGCTACACAAGAATTGAAGGTTCCTGGGCATATGCAAAATCTGAAACGGCACCACAGATGCCTCTCTGCATACTCAAACATCTGGTTGAAGATGCAGGAGTGCCCCAGGAAAATATTTATATAGGAGATCCTATAGCCCACATATGGGCTGATGTTTATGATAAACTGCATGCTGCATATCCCAATGTGCACTACGTGGATAAATCAACATCCAACTACGGAAGAACAAGGATATACCCGGAAACAACGGCTTCGATGGTTTTTTCGGACAAAGGACATGTTGTGGATGCTACAACTAACAAGATTTATGATGTTATGTCCGATGCCGACTACCTCATAAACCTTGCCTGCCTCAAAGCACATGAAAGAGCAGGTATTACCCTTTGCACAAAGAACCATTTCGGTTCACATACCGAGAGCGCAGCCTCTCATATGCATCCCGGACTGGTGTGGGTTGAAGAGTGGGGCGGAGAGATGAGGGACAGTTACGGCATGTACAGGGTACTGGTTGAATGGATGGGGCACGAGAAGGTAGGAGGCAACACCTTGCTCTTTTTTATTGACGGACTATTCGGAGGTCCCGAAGCTACGATGCAACCTGTAAAATGGCAGATGAGCCCCTTTAACGATGACTGGCCCAGCTCTTTACTGGCATCTCTCGACCCTGTTGCACTGGAATCTGTATGCTACGACTTCCTCAGAACGGAGTTTACCATTGAAAATCATCCCGATCCGTGGGAAGGAAAAACAATAACATTCAGCCAGTATAATGCTATTGATGACTACCTGCACCAGGCGGCAGACAATACAAACTGGCCTGCCACAATATACAGTGAAGGCGGTTCACCCGCTGCCTTTGCAGGTTATGATCCCGAAGATGACGGTTCATTCTTGCAATCACTGGGAGTCCATGAACACTGGAACAACGAGATAGCAATGCAATACTCGAGGAACCTGGGTACGGGAGACGGCATAGAGCTGGTGAAGATACGCGACAAGGAAGAGGTGCCCGTGGAAATAATTGCCAAGGAATCAAACAAGCCGGTCATTGACGGCGAAGGCACTGACCTTTGCTGGTACGGACAGGACTGGACATATATTGACCAGACATGGATACCTTATGGTGCCGAGGTAAGCAATGACGATTTTTCAGGGGCCTTCAAGGTGGTATGGTCCGGTGAAGACAGCCTGCTTTATTTTCTCGCCGAGACAATTGATGACAGTTTTATAGATACAACAGACGGACTGGGAGGTGCCTATTACGAATATGACGTACTGGAGATATTTATTGATGAAGATAAATCAGGGGGTGCTCATATATTCGATGTGGTTTCTCCAGAAGAAAATGCGGAAAACGCATTCTCCTACCACATCAACATTGTTATACCGGATG
>Ga0315548_1000679_pt1 | contig 31265 bp, 34 predicted proteins | sample SalMarSW160110MG_2_FD_202540 | JGI IMG/M metagenome (GOLD analysis project Ga0315548, IMG submission 202540) | Salt marsh sediment microbial communities from the Plum Island Ecosystem LTER, Massachusetts, United States - Salt Marsh Sediment SW1601-110 ... | reverse complement strand
CAGTTGCTCGGGAAACATTCATTGCCCCGACATTGCCCGTCCCCACCTCTCTAATATCTTTACCGGCAAATTTCTTAACCACTAGGTAGCCAGTAGGAAAGGAACCCAAAAGATAAGAAACGAGAAAGATTAAAATTAAATAAAAACTAATCATTTTTAGAGCGGTATGTTGCCGTGCTTCCTGGCAATCTTACCTTCTCTTTTGTCCAAAAGCGATTCCAAACACTTAATTAAAGTGGTTCTGGTATCTTTGGGATGAATTATCATATCAACCTGACCCAACTTTGCTGCCTGGTAAGGGTTAAGGAATAATTCCTTTAGCTCTTGAATTTTTTCCTTTTCCAGTTTTTTGGGTTCTTTGCTCTCGGCCATTTCTTTTTTATAAATAATCTTTACTGCCTGCTCCGGCCCCATTACAGCAATTTGGCTCGAAGGCCAGGCAATAATTTTGTCGTAGCCAAGATAACGGGAAGCCAGAGCAATATAGGCTCCGCCAAAAGCTTTTCTTAAAATTAAACTAATCTTAGGAACAGTGGCTTCAGCAAAAGCATAAAGAACTTTTGCTCCGTGGCGAATTATTCCTCGGTGTTCTTGGTCGGCTCCCGGAAGGTAACCGGGAGTATCAACTAAGTTGATTAAAGGAACATTAAAGGCGTCACAAAATCTAACAAAACGGGCCGCCTTATCTGAAGAATCAATATCAAGGGTACCGGCCATAAATTTTGTTTGATTAGCGATAATCCCCACTACCTGACCAGAAAGTCTGCAAAATCCAGTAATGACGTTGGCAGCAAAACCGGCTTGGATTTCAAAAAAGGAATTTTTATCAAAAATTTCCTGGATTACTTCTTTCATATCGTAACCTTTCTCTTCCTTTTCGGGAACTATTTTTAATAAATTATAATTTTCTCTTTCAAATAATTCAGAGAGGAAACTTTTTTGTTTGGGCGGGTCTTCCAAATTATTTTGAGGAAGATAAGAAAAGAGTCTTTTCACTCCCAAAAAGCAATCCTGTTCATTTTTAAAAACAAAATGGCAGCAACCACTTTTTAGACTATGGATAGCGGCTCCGCCCAACTCATCAAAAGAAATCTTCTCACCGGTTACGGTTTTAATTACTTCGGGGCCAGTAATATACATCTGAGAAATTCCCTCAATCATAAAAACGAAGTCGGATAATCCCGGAGTATAGGAAGCGCCACCAGCTGAGGGACCGGCAATGACGGTAATTTGAGGAATAACCCCGGAAGCCTTAATGGTGGAGCGAAAAATAGCGGCGTAACCATCAAGGCTCGAAATTCCCTCCTGGATTCTAGCTCCACCGGAATCAATTATTCCAATAATAGGAGAACCAGTCTTTTGGGCAAGCTCAATGACTTTGACAATTTTATTACCGTGCATCTCACCCAGAGACCCTCCCATTTTGGAAAAGTCTTGGCTATAAATATAAACCTGGCGGTTATTAATTTTCCCAAAACCAGTAATTACGGCATCGCCGGGAAGTTTTTTTTGGTCCAAACCCAGAAGATTAAAACGACCCTCAACAAAGGGATCAAGCTCAGTAAAACTTTCTGGGTCTAATAATAAATTAATCCTTTCTCTGGCCGTAAGTTTTCCTTTTTGATGTTGCTTCTCAATTAATTCAGGGCTTTCAAGCTCGGCTCGTTTTGAATTTAATTTTTCGATTTCCTTTTTGTAATCCATGTTTTTACTCGCTAATAGTTTTTAGTTGCTCTTTTAATTCTTTAAAGATTTTCTTTAAAATCTTTTTATTGTTCAACTCTCTCCCTAACTCTATTTTAAGCGATGTGGCCCGATTTTCCAACTCTTTCGGAAATTTTTCAATATTGGTATTTAAACCAATCCCTAGCACTGATAGTCTAACATCTTTCCCGATGATATTCTCGGTTAAAACTCCAGCCACCTTCTTTTGATTCAATAAAACGTCATTGGGAAGCTTAATTAAGGTTTCTAAAGAAAAATTGTCATTTATAGTTTTAGCCACAATAAAAGCGGCTAAAATGGTTAAAGTTTGCAAGTCTTCAATCTTGCTTTTTGGTAAAATAATTGAAAAATAGAGACCGCCCTGGGGAGAAAACCAGGAAACTTTTTCTTTGCCATAGCCAGCGATTTGTTTTTCAGCCGCTATCACCGTCCAAGGCGCAGTTCCTCTAAGCGCCAATTCTTTAGCTTTTTGATTGGTTGAAAAAATTTCTTTAAAATTTTTAATTTTAAATTCCGGGTCTCGCATTTTGAATTACTCTAAGACAATTAAAGTTTCTCCTTCTTTTACTTCTTGATTTTTTTTAACTAAAAATTTTTTCACTTTCCCGTCAAAATCGGAAACGATTTCATTTTCCATTTTCATCGTCGATAAAGAAAGGATTTTTTGTTCTCTTTTTACAAAATCTCCTTCTTTGACAAAAATTTCAGAGATAACGCCAGCAATCGGAGCTTTAATTTCTTTTTTAGAAAAATCTCTTCTGGGAATGGAGGTTTGGATAAGAGAGATTCCTTTTTTCTCTTTTTCTTTTCCGAAAATAAACTCTTTCTCTCCCACTTTTATTTTCACCTTATCTTCGCCCTCTTCTAAAATTTCCACCTCACGCTCTTTTCCTTTAATTTTTAATTTCAATTTCATATCTGATTTCTTTATTCTTTAAACATTTTTAACCTCTCGGACATTACCCAATTTGAGGGACCTTTTCTTTCCGGCTCCCCACCGGAACTGGTGGGAGTTAATTCTTTTATTGCCTTATAGATTTGGAAAATGATTTCGGCAGTCTCCTTTTCTTCCATCTCTCTCATTCTGGGGATTATTTTTCTCGGCTGGGGCAACATTTCTCCCAAAATTCCACTTCTTTCAATAAAATCGGTATTGAAGTTTCCTTTTAGGAAATCTTTGTTTTCAAAAAGAACTTTGAAAAGGGGGATAGTCGTTGGCACCCCTTCAATGACCATCTCTTCTAAAGCTCGCTTTAATTTGGAAATCGCCTCCTCCCTAGTTTTGTCCCAGGAAATTACTTTTGCTAAAAGGGAATCAAAATAAGGATAAATTTCTTGACCCTGGTGTAAAAAAGTATGTAAAAAAATTCCCTGACCACCGGGAGGAAGATATTTTTCTATTTTACCTGAAGCTGGTTGGAAATTTTTTTGAGGATCTTCGGCATTAATCCTGGCCTCAATCGCAAAACCCGAAAAGAAAACATCGTCTTGAGAAAAGGGGATTTTCTCTCCCTGACTGATTTTAATTTGCTGCTCAACGATATCGATACCGGTGATTGCTTCGGTCACCGGATGCTCAACTTGAAGCCGAGGATTGACTTCCAAAAAGTAAAAATTTCTCTCGCCATCCATCAAAAACTCAACGGTAGCTGCCCCTTTATATCTTAATTCTTGACCTAATTTCACGGCCAGGTTACAAATTTTTTCTCTTTCCCTAACGTCTAAAAAAACGGAAGGAGCCTCTTCGAGTAATTTTTGAAATCTTCTTTGAATTGTACATTCCCTTTCTCCCAAATGAATAATTTTTTCTCCGTCTCCTAAAATCTGAAATTCAATATGTCTTGATTCGGGTAAGTATTTTTCAAGAAAAAAATCGGTATCGGCAAAGGCCATTGCTATTTGCCTTTGGATCCCCAAAGAAATTGAGAAAATTTGACCAAAACTAATTTCCCCATTAATTACTCTAATTCCAATTCCTCCTCCACCTCGCCGAGCCTTAAGAACAAATGGTGGTCTAATTCTCAATGCCCATTTAAAAAGATCTTCTTTTGTCTTGATTGAGGAATCTGAGGCTGGCAAAGTAGGAATTCCCACCTTTTGGGCAATTCTCTTTGCTTCGATTTTATCTTCTAATTTCTTTAAAATTTTAAAATGGGGTCCAATAAATAAAATACCATTTTTTTGGCAAAGCTTGGCAAATCTCCAATTTTCAGCTAAAAATCCATAACCCGGGTGAACAGCGTCAACCCTGGCTTTTTTAGCAATTTCAATAATTTTCTTTTGATCAAGATAGCCCTGAGCTCCCTCTTTTTCTAAAAAATAATGTTCATCAGCCAACCTTGTTTCGAGGAAATTCTGCTCTTCCCCTGGCAGGGAACAAAGAGCAACGGTTTTTATCCCCATTTCTTTACAAGTTCGAATTATTCTCAAGGCAATTTCTCCTCGATTGGCAATAAGAATTTTTTTAATCATAGTTTTTTATTCCCTCCATTACTTCAGCAGTAATTCTCTGAAGGATTTCTTTATACTCTTTGGAGTTTTCCTCCAACTTTTTAGCTTCCTGAAATTCTTTTTCAAAAAAGAGGGGCTGGCCAATGTTGATTTTAATTATTTTTTTTATTTTAAGTTTTCCTTCGGGCGGTAAAAGCTCAAAGGTCCCTTTAATTCCGACTGGCAAAATGGGAACCCCGGTCTTCAAAAAAAATCGAGCTGCCCCGGTTTTTCCTTCCTGGATTTGACCATTCCGAGACCGGGCCCCCTCAGGATAGATTATTAAAATATCTCCTTTTTTTAAAACTGAAATGGCTTCTTCTACCACTTTTTCTCGCGATTTCTCATCTTTCCTGCTCAGAGGAATGACTCCGGAAAGAAAATAGACAAAAGAAATAAACCACCTAATTGGAATTTTAAACCCTTCAATTTGGCCAATAAAATGGAATTTTCTTGGCACGCAGAGATAGCTATCTATTATTATATCAAGATAACTCTGGTGATTGGAAACTAAAATAAAATTTGTCTTGGGTATATTTTCTAATCCTTTAACCTCTTTTATCAAAAGTCCGTCAACAATTGGCTTTAAAAAAATTTTACAAAACCAAGAAGCTGTCCTATTCATACTTTTTTAGCTCATTGACAATCTCTTCGATAATTTCTTGACAGCTCTTAATCTCCGAAATTCCAGCTGCTGATAAACCGGCTAATAAAGGAATATTTTCAACATCTTCTCCGCCTAAACTTCCAGCAATTTTTTCGGCTTTTATTTCTTCAGGAAAAGCTCCTCTCTCTTCAAACCTTTTCATCTCTTCTGACCATTTATTTTTAATTACCCTTAAGGGATGCCCGGTAAATCTTAAGGCAACTTCAATCTCGTTTGGGGTAGCCTCGATTATCTTCTTTTTATAAGACTCTGAAACAATACATTCTTTCGAAGCTAAAAATCTGGTTCCCATCTGGATTCCCTCGGCGCCTAGTAAAAAAGCGGCCGTTGCCGTTTTTCCATCATAAATGCCTCCAGCGGCAACTAAAGGAATTTTATTTAACAATTTTTTTGCCTGAGGAATTAAACAGAAAGTGGTATTTTCTCCAATGTGGCCTCCTGATTCCAGTCCCTCAACCACTGCCGCATCGGCTCCATTCTCTTCCATTTTTTTAGCTAATCTTGGTGAGGGGACAACGGGAATGATTTTGATTCCGGCTGCCTGCAAATAAGGGAAAATTGCCAGAGGATTTCCCCCACCAGTAAAAACAATAGGAACCTGATGTTTAATTATTATTTTTATTAGTTCAGGAATTTTTGGATTTTGTAAAAAAAGATTGACGGCAAAAGGTTTCTCAGTTAATTCTTTAGTTTTTTTAATCTCTTCTTCCAGCCAAACTTCGGACATAAGGCCTGAACCGATAGTACCCAAACCCCCGGCATTAGAAACAGCCGAAACTAGATTCGCTTCCGATATTCCAGCCATTCCTCCCTGAATGATTGGATATTGAATTCCCAAAAGTTGAGTTAGTTTATTTCCCATATTTTCTTTCAAATTCCTCTTTATCAACGATAGCTACTGAAAATCTAGCTTCGCATTTTAAATCTTCCTCAACCAGAGCCTGACCTTTAACATGGGCAATTTTGTTTTCAATTAAACTTAAAATTTCGTCTTTCAAAATAATCTTATCGCCGGGAAAAATAGGTTTATAAAATTGGACACCTCTAACGTCATAAGCCAAAAAATGGTATTTTTTATGGGTCTCGCCCAATTTTTTTCGTAAAAAAATAGTTGAGAGCTGGGCCAAGGCTTCTATCACCAGAACTCCGGGCATAATTTTAAAATCAACAAAATGGCCCTTAAAGTAGTAGTCATCTTTTGAGGTTTGATAAAAACCAGAAATGGTATTCTCCCCAATTTCTTCCACGCCATCCACAAACAAAAATGGCTCTTGATAAGGAATGATTTCTTTAATCTGTTTTTCATTTAAAACCATAAATTACAAAGGTAATCCTCCGTCAATATTTACTACGGCACCAGTAATAAAGTTGGCTTCTCCAGAAGCTAAAAAAGCTACTAAGCTGGCCACCTCTTCTGGTTTGCCAAAACGGCCTAATGGAGTGAATTTTTTTACTGTTTCGGTTACCTCTGACGGAAGATTCTCGGTCAAACGAGTTTCAATAAAGCCCGGAGCAATGGCATTAACCGTTACGCCAAAGCGACCCACTTCTTTACAAAGCGCCTTGGTAAAACCGATTATTCCCGCTTTGGCAGCGGCATAATTGGTCTGGCCAAAATTTCCTCTTTGACCGACCAAAGAAGAAACGTTAACTATCTTGCCTTGATTGGCAATGAGCAAGGAGAGAGAGGCTTTACTGCAGTTGAAAACTCCGGTTAAATCAATATCAATCACCTTTTGCCATTCTTCTTTTGTCATTTTGGCCAAGGTTCTGTCCTGGGTAATTCCGGCATTATTGACTAAAACATCTAAACGGCCAAATTCTTTTTTTATTTCCTCGGTCATTCTCTCCACTTCCTCTAATTTGGAAACATCGGCTAAAAAATATTTTCCACCCAGTTCTTGGGATAATTTCTCAAGAGCTTCTTTGTTCTGAACAATATCATTTAAAGCAACTTTTGCTCCAGCTTGAGTAAATTTTTTAGCAATAGCCCTGCCAATCCCACCAGAAGCTCCAGTGACTAAAACTACTTTATTTTCAAACATAATTTAAATTATATTGAACTTCCTCGACCTTTCTGCCGGCCATTGGAATATCCTCGATTTTAATATTTTTTAGATATTCTGGCAAATTTTCTACCATACATATCTCAGCAAAAATTTTATCTAAATTAAAAGAATTAAAGCCGGCTAAAATTAGACCGAGAAAAGTGGTCAAACCGTTAGTCTTTTGAATGGTCTGGCCGTCGGCAACAGTTAAATAGCTTGGTAAAACTTCTTGGAACTTTTCCATTATTTCAGGAGCCCCGCCTTTGGCGGGGAGGGCGGCGGGCGGGTTGGAGTCCTGGCTATAAAGATACTGCAGGGAAAGATAAGATTCCTTTTTTAGAAATTTTAAGGTGTTCTCGGTTGCCCCTCTTACTCCTAATTTTGAATCAAGTTTTAAAATCGGTAAGTTAATTATTAAATCGGCATTAAAAACCTCTTCGGAAATTTCAAAAGTGAAATTATTCTGGGTTTTTTTAACAAAATTGCCTTTAGCTAAATCTAAAGGGGTAATTTGATTTTTGAGGCAGACATCAAAAAGTTGAGATTTTTGAGCCGTGGCTTCAATTGGAGTTTCATCAAAACTTTGGGCAGCCACTTTAATATTTTTTGTCTCCCCACCGATTTTTTTAAAATATTTAATTAAACTCTCCAAGAATCTTGGGTTGGTATTGACGGCAAAGTAAGGATGCTTGGGAGAAATTAGAGTCGGTAAAATCAATATTTTACTTTTTTGGTCAATTTTAATATTACCGATTAGCTCAATTATTTTCTCAATCGCTTCTAAAATATCGTATTTTACTCGCCAAATGGCTACGGCATTTTTGTCCTGGTTTGGTTCTAACTTGAACTCCTCGCCTATTTTATATTCTTTAATTGACTTCTGGACCCATTTATTACCCTTTTCATCCTCCAAGACTAAAACAAAGTAAGGAACTCTGGGATGCAAAAGCGTCGGGACGGCAACCTTAGAAACACCAGTTACTTTGGCTTCTTTAGTTAAAAGTTTTTCTAACCTTAAAAAACAATCAGGACATTTCTCGATTGGATACTGCCAGATTCTTTTACATTTTTGACATTGATAAAACATAACTTAAGTTGATGAATATTCCTCTGAAATTTTTCGACAGTGAAATCCTTTGATCATCATTTCAACGGTAAGGGGAAAGAGTCTTGGCTTTTTAAAAAGGGCCCAAAATAAAAGTTTCCAATAATATACTCTTTCTTTTTCCTTTATGCCTAAAATCCAAATTGACTTCAAAAAAGCGAAGAGATGACTGAAGTTAAGTTTGTAATCTCCCTGCCTTTTCGGTTTGTATTCTTTCAAGAAAGTGATTAGTCTTCGATAGTAATTTTGAGGAGAGTAAATTTGATTTACAGTTCTTTTGTAGCCAGATATTAAAAAGGGAAGATTCATTTTGGGCTGAAAATTAATAGTACAGTCAGTATTACTGCCGGTTGACTGGGAGATTAATCTTTTTTCTCTTTTTAACCTTTCCCATAATCTTGTTTTTGGCGGAGCTTGTAATAGGCCAACCATGGCTGTAACTACTCCGCTTTTCTGAACAAAAAGGGTCATCTGGTCAAAAATTGACGGTGTATCTTTGTCAAAACCAATAATAAACCCTCCCTGGACTTGAAGGCCATGGTTTTGAATAATTTTAATTGATTCTAACAAATTTCTGTTTATATTTTGAAATTTACCACATTCTTTGAGGCTTTCTTCGTTGGGGCTTTCAATTCCGACAAAGACAGTGTTAAAACCAGCTTCAACCATTAATTCCATTAATTCTCTGTCATCAGCAAGGTTAATTGAAGCTTGGGTATTGAAATCAAAGGGGTATTTCTTCTCTTCCATCCATTTGATTATCGCCGGTAAAATCTCTTCTTTAAGTTTAATTTTATTCCCGATAAAATTATCATCGACAAAAAAGACACTGCCGCGCCAACCACGATTATATAAAACATCTAATTCCCTTGAGATTTGCTCTTTATCTTTTGTCCTTTGGACTCTCCCGTTTAAAAGGACAATATCACAAAACTCACAGTTAAAAGGACAACCTCTCGAAAATTGAATACTCATTGAGGCATATTTTTTCATATCAATTAATCCCCAGAAGGGTACTGGGGTTTGTCTTATGTCTGGCCATTGATTTGGTTTGTAAATTTTCTCCAAGGTGCCATTTTTAAAATCTTCTAAAAAGAGAGGAAAGGTAACTTCTGCCTCACCTAAAACAAAATGGTCAATATCATTTATATACTCTTCGTAGCCGGTGGTAAAAAGAGGTCCGCCAGCGACAATTTTTTTGCCAAATCTCTTAGCTAATTTAATAATTTCTCTGACTGATTCTTTTTGGACAATCATTGCTGAAATAAAGATAAAATCTGCCCAATTGAAGTCTTTTTCACTTAACTTTTGGATATTTAAATCAATTAATTTTTTATCCCATTCTTTGGGAAGCAAAGCGGCCACGGTTAATAAACCGAGTGGTGGAAAAGCGGCCTTTTTTCCGATAAAAGGGAGGGCGTATTTAAAACTCCAAAAAGTTTTAGGAATTTTTGGATAGAAGAGCAAAATCTTCATATTTTTTATTATCTTTAGCAAGAAGCTTATTGAACACTAAAGAAAAAAATGTAACGAAGACAGGAGCAAAAATTAAAACTGAAAATAATTGATTCCTTAAAAAGGGGAGGGCGGCAATATAACACTTGATTAATCCCGGAAGAGTCATTTGGTACATTCCTGAGGTTAGCCACCAGCCAAAATTAGTCCAGAAATAGAAAAAGAGGACTGAGAGAATCCCTAAGCCGGTAATTTTAAAAAAGTGATGCTTAGAACTTCTTTTCACTAGAGTGCCAAAAATTCCAATTAAAATAAAGGCTGACCAAGTAAAAAGATAAACCGAGGTATTGCCAAAATAAACATCGGAAAGAAAAATCATAGAAAGGGGAATAATTGGGGCGAAAACACCTCCCAGAAATGAACCGGAAACTAAAGATAGGGCAGTTACAGCTTCAAAATTAGGAATGCCAACTTGTTCATTTAAAAAAATACGAAAAGCAACTCCAAAGATGATAATAAAAATTGCAATTAAAATCTTCTTTTTGTTCATTTAATTAAAAGGGGGAGGGAGCAAATTTCCACTCCACTCTATCACCTTCTTTTATTTCTTTTTTATCAGCTGCTATCGTTGGCAATTCCCCATTCAGCCAGTATTGCCAATATTTATTATCAGTTCCATTTCTAGCCCCGTCAATATTTTCTACCAGCACTCCCATTCCTTCATAAATAGTAAATTCTATTTTAAAGTTTTCTCTTTTAGCTAACTCCTCCAACAAAGAAAAAACGGTTAAATTCTCAGAGGGAATTATTTGATAAGATTTTACATTTCCATTACCGAAATCAATTATATACAGGGTTTTTTCTCGAACCTTTTCAATGCCGGTAGCTTTTATTAGAGACAAACTGTTTATTTCATTTTGAAGGGATAGATATTCTTGGCTAACTAAATAAATCGTTCCAATTATTAAAATTCCTAAAATAATCCCTACTAATTTTAGATTGAGATTTGATTTTAACATAAGAAGTAAAAATGATAAACTAAAATATATATGAAAACACTTTATTTACCAAATAAACTCCGGCCGGAATTAAGAAAAATTTGGGGAATTCCTATCTTTGGTCGAAAAAAGGAAGTTTTTGAAAAATTTAAAGAATTTTGTCAAAGAAAGAAATTTAAAAAAATAATTACGGTTGGAGATTATTGCTCCTTAAATCTTCCTTCTGATGTTAAAATTTTTGACGGAAGAATAGGGAGAAATAAAATAGCCCCTCTTCAGGAATATTCTTTTTCCTGTTGGAATCCACCAACTTCAATAAATAAAGAAGCCTGGAAAACCCTTAAAAAAGCGATGTCTAAAAATGGGAATGTTTTTATTGATGGCGAGGAAGATCTCTTGGTCATCCCGAGTGTTTTGCTTTCTAGAAAGAAAACCGCAGTAGTCTATGGTTTTGCCAGTAAAGGAATCTGCCTGATTGAGGTTTCTCCGGAAATAAAGAAGAGTTTTAGGAAATTACTTAAAAAATTCCGGAAAGGAAAATTCAAAAAAATTGCTCTGGGAGGAACATTTAATCGACTCCACCCCGGCCATCACTATTTTCTTTCCATGGCTAAATACTACGGAAAAAGTGCGATAATCGGACTTTGCTCTGACCAAATGGTCAAAACCAGAAAAAAGAATTTCAGAAATGTCCAATCGTTTAAAGAAAGAAAAAGAGCTCTGGAAAGTTATTTTAAAAGAATCGGCCTCAGATCTAAAATTATCGAAATAAACGATATTTATGGTCCAGCTGTCAAAGATAAAGAAACGGAGGCGATTTTACTTACCGAGGAGACTTTCCCGAACGGAAGAAAAATTAACAGAATAAGGAAAAAAAATAAATTAAAAGAGCTTCACTACATTATTCTTCCCTATCTTTTAGACAAAACCGAAAAAAAGATTTCTAACAAAAATAAAGGGGTTAAACCTTCTTAAGAATATGAACAGTGACGCTGCCACCAGCTCCGCCGACGTTATGGCAAAGACCAATTTGGGGATTTTTTACCTGACGCTCCCCGCATCTCCCTCGCAATTGATTAGTAATCTCATATATCTGGGCTAAGCCAGTAACCGAAATGGGGTGACCTTTAGCTTTGAGGCCACCGGAAGAATTAACCGGCAACTTACCGTCTAAATTCACTTTCCCTTCTCTAATTAAATCTGCCCCTTTTCCAATCGGGGCAAAACCCAAGTTTTCATAAGAGAATAATTCTACTGAGGTAAAGGCATCGTGAACCTCAGCTATATCAATATCCTCGGGTTTAATTCTAGCTTGGCTAAAAGCCTGCTCAGCGGCTAATTTGGTTGCTTTAAAATGGGTAATAATTTCTCGACCAAAAGTTAAAAGATAATCAGTGGCAAATCCGGAACCTGTAATTTCAATGTCTGACTTTTCCCTGGAGAGAATGGCCGCCGCTCCCCCGTTAACGGAAAAAGAGCAGTCCATCAAACGAAAAGGGGAAGCAACCATTGGTGAACGTTTAATTTCTTCCAGAGAAACCGGTCTTTGATAATAATAGGCTTTGGGATTTAAAACCGCATTTTGATGGTTTTTATAGGAAATTAGAGCTAAGTCATCCATGGTCGCCCCGTATTTTTTCATATATTGCTGCCAAACTAAAACATTTTGAACCGGGAAAAGCATTCCTTCAGTCTGCTCAATCACTCTTTCCGCTGCTGACATTATCCAGTCAGTGGTAACTTCTGAAGGATTATCAACAACCCTTTCTCCGCTGACTACTAAAATGTTTTTGAAGCCGAGACGATTCCCAACCCAGGCGGCCACCCCGCCCCCAGCGCAAACTGAAGGAATTTCAATGATTGGAACATTAGTTTTGAATAAATCAGAAAGTAAAGAAATTTTATGAGTTTGGTGTTCACCTCCAGCTGCGCTGGAAATAGCCGACAAAACAATAGCCTCGATATCAGAGATTTTCATTCTGGAATCTTCCAGGGCCTCTATGGCAGCTTCATAAACAAATTGCCACCAGGGTTTATCAGAATAATCAAATTTTGTCATTCCTGCCCCTTTGATATACATAAAATTACAAAGCCTGCCAGGCGGCAATTAAGGTTCCCGGACCAGCATGAGCACAAACTACTGGTGAACCTAAACTAATAAAAGGAACTTCAGCTTTTATTTCCTTTAACATTTTTCTCAACTTCTCGGCTCCTTCCAGATTATCAGCCTGACCGATTATTACTCTAATTCTCTTTCCTTGTTTTCTGGCTTTTTGGCTTTCTTTTGATATTTTTTTGAAGAGAGCTTCGGCCATATCTTTAGCAAAAATTACTCCTCCTTTAGCTACCACCCCATCTTTAACGGCAATTAAAGGGTGAAGGTTTATTTTTTTCATTCTCCTCACCCAGTTGGTTTGGGACTTACTTGCTCTTCCTCCGGCCTCTAACCATTTTGGGTCTTCCAAAATAACCCAGAAATGGATTTGGGGGATTGTTTTTCTAAGTTCATCTAAAACTTCAGCGATATCCCTTTGCTCTTGAATCAGCTCAATTGCCCGCAAAACCAAAAGGCCCTGACCAGAACTAGCAGTTAAAGAATCTAAGATAAAAATTTGCTCAGGGGTTGGAACCATTGATCTGGCTTGGACAGCCGAGTTATAACAGCCAGAAAGTTTAGAAGTAATAGTAATACATAAAACTTTATCAAATTTTTGAAGCTGTTTTTGAAAAGCTTCTAAATAAGATTTGGGTGCGGCCTGGGAAGTTTTGGGGGAAGCTTTAATTCCTCTTTTATCGGCTTCTCTCATTTTTTGATAAATATTTTCACCAGAAAGATTCTCTCCTTCTGGCCAATCTACTATCAGAGAGACTATTTCAATTTGATAACGTTCTACAATCTTTGCTGGTAAATCAGCTACGTCTTCAGTAACGATTCCAATAGAAACCTTTCTAACTGATTCTTCCCCTCCCACTTCTTTAGCCATATCCTCTTCTCTTAAACTTAGAATTTGGCCTAAACCCCTCATAATTTTCTTTACCTCATCTGGTGAGTCAGTATGAATATGAATCTTCATTTTCTCTCCAATCTGAACCATATCTAGCGAGTTTCCGAGATTTTTCAATTTATCCTGGATATTTTTTTCAGAAAATTTGGGATTTTTAATTAATGAAACTACTTCGTAGCGATAAGAAAGAGTCTGGACAAACCTTCTGACTTTTTCTGAAGGCTTTTCTTCTTTTTTTTCTTCTCTTTTTTCTCCCTCCAGGGCTTCTAAATGACTTTCCAAAATCATCAAATAAGCCAAACCTCCGGCATCAACCACATTGGCTTTTCTAAAAATTTCCATTTTCTCCCGGGTCGCCAAGAGGGCCTCTTTAGCTTCTTCCACTGCTGACTTAAAGATTTTAACCAAATCCTTTTCTTTCTCGGCTTCCCTTTTGAAGGTCTGGGTGGCAGCATCAATGACATCTAAAATTGTCCCTTCTTTGGGATTCTGGATAGATTGCCTGGCTCTCTCCGCTCCTTTTTCAAAAGCCAGAGCCAATTTTTTGGCATTGACTGGGTTTTTGTTAAGAATTGGTAAAAAACCAGCCAAAAAGCCGACGTAAATCACGCCGGCATTACCCTGAGCAGCAGTTAAGGCTCCGTCTAAGGTAGCTTCAGAAATTTCGTCTAAATCCTTGAAATCCCTGTTTTCAATTGCTTCTTTCACCCCGGTCAGAGTCTTGGTCATATTGCTTCCCGTATCTTGGTCGGGAACCGGGAAGACATTGATTTTATTAATTTCCTCTTTGTGTTCCTCAATCTTTTGACAAGAAAGGAGGAGCATTTTTTTGAACTCCTCTTGAGTGAAATACTCCATATATTATTTAAACTTTTCTTCTAACTCCTTGAGGATTTTAGCTGCCAAGTCTTTCCCGCCCAAGCCAAAAGCGATTCCCAAAGCGATTGAAATGGTAACCACCATGCCAATCAAAATGGCTAAAATTAGCGAGGGAGTGATTTGAAGCTGATAGAGAATAGCTAAAATAGCAAAGAGCCAGATTGCCCAACGGATTGCTCTTCCTAAAAATCTGGAATAAGTTATTTTTTCTTTCTCGAGGGTGCCAACTACAATTTTTTGAGAAAAATCAGCTAAAAAAACCGCTACGACAAAGATTAAGGCAGCAATAAAAATATTTGGATAGTAGCCAATCGCTTTTTCTAAAAATTGGCTAAATTGAGTTAACCCCAAAATTTCTGAAGCAGCCATCAAGAAAAGAATGACAAAAAACCACTTTACTATTTCACCAAAAAATTTGGGAGCATTAAGATGGGTATCAATCTTAGTCAGAGCTTCTTCTAAACCCATTCGTTTTAAAACCTGATTCAATCTAATTTTACTAAGGAAAGCGGCCGCTATCTGACCTATCCATTTGGAGACAAACCAACCAATGAAAAAAACTAAAATCGCCCAAAAAATTGCCGGTGAGATATTAATAAGGCTTTGGAGAAATGGCTCAAAAATATTTTCCCACATAGTAAATTAATTATATATTACCACTTGTTTTTGTGCAAGCCGAGCAAATAGCCTGTTCGGTTAAAAATTAGATGTAAAAAAAGAGTTAGAATAAAAACAGTTATCCAGATTAATATATTAATTTTTAAAAAGGGCGTCAAGAATAGAGCCGCTCCAATGACATAATTGGTCTGGTCAAAAGGAATAAATCTTGCCCCTGGTTCCATTTTCAAACGCCGTTTAACAAAGGCAAAGAGCAGGTCCCCAAAAACTGCTCCTGCTGAAATTAAAAATCCGAAAGCTAAAATATTAACCTCGCCCCCAAGCCCGGAGGCGGGGTTAATTTCTGAATAATCAAAAAAGCTAATTTCCTTAATAAAAGAAAATCGATAAAGCCAGAGTTGAAGTCCGAACACTAAAATTCCAATTAGTATTCCAAAAATTACTCCCCGCCAGCATTTATTTTTACCCAAAATTGGTTGACCAAAAAATTTTCTCCCAAAATCAACTGGTTTATCTAGGAAATTAAAGAGACCGACTCTTCTAATCAGAGGTGGGGTCATATTTGTAAAATAAGCAGGAAGAAAAAAATAGAAACAAGATAAAAGAAATTGCCAATTCATAAAATTATGTTAGAATAACGAGAAATGAAATGCGATCTTCACGTTCATACTTCTTATTCCTACGACAGTACTTCTTCGCCGAAAGAAATGGTCGAGGCAGCGATTAAAAAAGGAATTGATTGTTTAGCCATTACCGACCACTCGGAAATTAAAGGGGCTTCGGAGGCTATCGGATATGCTAAGGGAAAATCTATTTTAATTATACCTGGGATTGAAATTAAAAGTAAGGAAGGAGATATTTTAGGTCTGAATATTAAGAAGGTAATTCCCAATGGCCTTTCGGCCAAAGAAACCATTAAAAAAATTAAAGAAGCGGGAGGAATGGCAATTATCCCTCATCCTTTTGGTTGGTCTTGCAGCTTTAAAGGAAATCTAAAAGAAATCTCAAAAGAGATAGATGGAATTGAAGCCTTGAATGCTTCTGTCTTTGGCTCAGGCAACAAAAAGGCATCGGCTTTTGCTCAAAACTTCAATCTTCCTTTTACCGCTGGCTCCGATGCTCATGAACCAAATATGGTCGGTAAAGCTTATTTAGAGGTTCCCGGAGATAATTTATCTATAGAGGAAATTTTGAACCAAATTAAGAATAGAAATGCTAAAACTGAAGGTTCAAAAGTCAACTTTTTTGAGAAAATAATAGCTCACCTTGGCAGAAATATCGCTAAAATTAAAAATTATGCTCGCTGAAAATAGAGAAAAATTTAAAAAAATTGAAATTAAAACTGGGGAGATTTTTTCTAAATTTTTTACCCCAAATCAATACACTTTGATTTCTCTTCTTTTTGTTATTATTTCTTTTTCTTTTTTAATTAATCTTCACCCCGCCCCCACTTCCCTAGAAATTGCTGGTAAGGTTTTCTTCCTGTCAGAGAGTGGGGGCGGGGTAAATCTTGTTTTGGCTTTAATCTTTTTTCTTTTAGCTGCCTTTTTGGATTTTATTGATGGAGCGGTAGCTAGGTTTTTGCAAAAAGCAACAAAAAAGGGGGCTTACTTAGACACGGTTTCTGACCGTTACGTTGAAGGAATTATTTTATTGGGTTTTTTATTCTTGCCTTTAGCTGATTTTCTTTTACCAGCTAAGGTTTGGATTTTTCTGGCCCTTTTTGGCTCTCTAATGACAACTTATGCTAAAGCAGCAACTAAAGAAAAGGGGTTAATCGAGACAGAAATGAAAAAAGGCCTTTTAGGCCGAACCGAAAGAATAATTTTAATTTTTCTGGCAATGCTCCTTGGTATTTTTAATCTTTCTTGGTTAATCTATCCAATTGTAATTTTAGCTGTTCTCTCAAACCTCACTGCTTTCCAAAGAATCTATTTAGCGCTCAGACCAAGCCAGAACCAAGGCATTAGGACCGACTAGGACACCAAGGACATTATCAATTAAGTTTATGAAAACGACTTCAACCCCTTCTAATTCTTTCTCAATCCTCTCTTTTAATCTTTGAGCTCCCTCTAAATTGTCGCCATGGGTAATTGCTACCCTGATTTTTTTACTTTGGTTCCTTAATTTCTTTGTTTTTGCTTCAAACTGACCGAATAAACCAGTGGGAATGTCTTTGGCTCCAGCTTTAATACCAATGGCTTTTATCACTCCCTTTTTAAAGCCAAGTATTGGTCTTACCCCGATTTTTTGCATTCTTCTAAACCAATTGGCTATAGCAGAAGATATTCTACCTGAGGCTTCTATCCATTTAGGGTCTTCAAGCATTGCATAAAGATAAACTTGAGGAATAAATTTCTCTAACTCCTTAACGATTTCTTCAGTATCTTTCCCTTGCTCAATTAAATCAATTGCTTTTAAAGCGGAGAGTGCTTCACCGCAGCTTGCGTTCAAAGAATCAACAATAAAAACTCGTTTTTGGTCTTCCTCTTTCAATATTCCTCTGGCCTGATTTGCTGAGTTGTAAGTACCAGAGAGTTTAGAGGTGAGAGTAATACAAATGATTTTATCAAATCTCTCTAGTTGTTTTTTAAAGGCATCTAAAAAATCTTTAGGGGAAGGCTGAGAGGTTTTGCCAAAACTTTTGATTTCTCTTTTTTCAGCCTCTCGCATTTTCTGAAAAGTATTCTCTCCTGGTAAATTCTCTAAATCTGGCCAGTCCATTTTTACGGGGACAACGGCCATCTGATATTTTTCGATTATCTCTTTGGACAAGTCCGCCCCTTCGTCAACGACTAAACCAATTTTAGGCATAGTTTTTAAATTATTTGCCAACCTCTATTTTTGGCAATTTCTAATAATTTTTTATCCGGCCCGACTACCACCGGGTTACCCACCAATTCTAACATTGGTAAATCAAAAACACCATCTGAATAAGCGAAACTTTCTTTGAAATTTATTTCTAAATTTTTTTCAGATAAAAAATTCCTTAATTTTTCGGCTTTTCTTTCGCCAAAACAAAAAGGCGGTATTATTTTCCCGGAAAATTTATCTTTGATAACTTCGAGTTCTGTTCCGATGGCAAAATCAATATTGAGACGATTAGCGATAACCTCAACTAAGTTTTGGAAACTACCGGAAGTTAAAATGGTCAGGAGTCCTTCTTCTTGATGTTTTTTTAATCTCTCCAGAACGTTCTTTTTTAGAGACGGCAATAGGTATTCATCAGTTAACCAATCAAAAATTTCTTTTCCTCTCTCTAATTTTATTCCCTTTATCAGTTCGGCTAAATCTTTGCCCCAACTTTGGTAATATTTTTCAGTCGAGATTAAATGCATTTTCCAAAAAGGAGCTAAAGCCATATGACTGGTTAAATACCAAAAAACGGAGCAGAGATTTTCTTTTGTTTTGAAATGGTGTTTTACCATTCCTAACCAAAGATGGGTATCTATCAAGGTTCCATCTAAATCAAAAAGGGCAATTTTTTTAATGGAATTGTTCATTAAGTTTGGCTGAGCGTCTTTTTTAACTTAAATTTTGGCTCTCTTCCTTCTTTAATTCTTTGTAAATTCTCTCGATGAGCCCACCAGATAAGACCAAATAAAATAATTCCTAAAATAAAATAAGCTAAAGCAAAGGAGGAAAGCCAGAGAATTAAAGGGAAGAAACTTGCCATCAAGAGGTTAGTAAAGCTCATTATTCGGGAAATAGCTAAAACTAAGAGCCAAATTAAAAGCAGAATTAAAAAAAATTTCCAACCCAAAAGAATAAAGAAAACCCCAAGGGTAGTAGCCACCCCCTTTCCTCCTTTAAATTTGAGCCAGGCTGGGAAAATGTGACCTAAAATTGGGGCAATGGCTACTAAAGCTATCTGCCAATCTGAAAAATTCACCCCGCCTCCAAATATGGGGGCGGGGTTTATGGCTAAATAAGCTGGGATTGCCCCTTTTATAACATCTAAAATACAAACTAAAGCTGCCCATTTAAAACCTAAAACCCTTAAAACATTGGTTCCACCAATGTTGCCTGAGCCTACTTTTCGGATGTCAATTCTTTTAACTTTAGAAATTAAGTAGCCCCAGGGGATAGAGCCCAATAAGTAGCCAAAGATGATTAAAAAAATAAAGTTAGCAATAGGAAATAGCATTTTCAAAATGATTAATTTTAGCTTTTTTATTAGAATTCAGTTCAATCGCAATTACATCAATCTGCCATTTAGAATTTAAAGGAATCTTCTTTTTCATCAGCCAGCTTTCAGCAGTTTTTACTAACTTTCTTTGTTTTCCAAAATCAACTTTTTCCTCCGGTGAAATGATAGAGGCCCGTCCTCTATCTGCTAGAGTTTTTACCTCAATGAAACTGATTATATCATTTTTCTTGACTACAATGTCAATCTCCCCTGTTTTTGGTCCCGTCGAAATCCTAAAAGAATAATTTTTGTCCAAAATTTCATATCCTTTATTTCTTAAGTAATTTTCGGCAATTTTCTCACCTAAAATTCCTAATTGTTTTGAACCCATATGGACCTGGGCAGAATCGAACTGCCATTTCTACAATGCGAATGTAGCGTTTTACCATTAAACCACAGGCCCCTACCCGCCTACGGCGAGAATTTCTAATTTCCAATTTCTAATTTCTAAACTAAAATATTTTTTAACTCAGCCAGAGAGTTAATTTTTTTAACCGGAGTGTTTTCAATCTTATCCCCTCTATCAATCAATATTGTTTCCATCCCCAGTTTTTTGGCCGGGATTAAGTCTCTTTCTAATTCGTCACCAACCATCAGAGTTTCTTCTGGTTTAATTTTTAATTTTTCTAAAACCGCTAAAAATGCTCTTGGGTCAGGTTTTAAAAATTTAGTTTCTCGGGGAGTAAAAATCTCAAAATATTTTTCTAAACCAAGGTTAGAGAATAAAAAGGGGGCGGCGCTGGTTAAAATAGCTTTTTGATAAGAGAGGCCGGTTATTTCTTTCGCATCATCGTAAAGCTGATAAACAATATTTTCTTTAAAAAAGTTAGCCAGTTTATTAACTGTTTCTTGGTCTGTTTTTTGAATAACTTTTTCAAGAAGCTTTTGGCTAAAATCTTGCCAGCCGGCGCTCTGGGTCATTAACTGAACGAAAAGAGAAGTAAATAATTTTATATCTTTTTCTGTTTTGAGTTCTATTCCTAATTTCTGGTAAAAAGCGAAGAAATCTTCTCTTTTGAGCTTTTCGACTGAAAAAACTAAAGTGCCAAATAAATCAAATATAATTAATTTTGGTTTCATGTTTTTGTCGGGATGCCGAGATTTGAACTCGGACTAAATCCTCCCGAAGGACTCGTGCTGCCATTACACTACACCCCGTTTGAAATTTACATTACCCAATATTTTTTCTTGGTCATTTCATCTCTTTTTATTTCTAATTTTTCTCTTTCTTTTTTAGCTTTCTCGGCCAGATTTTTTAATTTTTCATCAGATAACTTAGCCAATTTTTTAATTTCTTTTTCTAAAAATTCTTTTTTATTTTTCTTCGGCTCCTCTAGGACATAGCCAAGTAGGACATCTAAAATTTGGCCTATCTCCGGCCCGGGCTGAATTTTTAAAATTTTCATCACTTCATTCCCCGACACTTTAAGCATTTTCACCGAAATCGGGTCCTGAGCAACTTTCTCAATTACATATCTTAAATGCCTCAATTTATAAGGCTCGGCTTTTGGCACCCCCGAACCGATTCGGTCTGCCATTCTAACCTCTAGCAGCTCTTCCATATTCTCTGGCCCAACCTGACGAACTAGTCTTCTAACCGAACCCTCGGAAACCTCATCAACATTATAATAAAAAAGGTGATATCTGACTAATTTGGCAATTTTTTCAATGTCTTTCTTGGGAAATTTTAGGCGGTTTAAAACTTGGATGGTCATTTTTGCTCCAACTATTTCATGGTTGTAAAAAGTGGAATCGGGACCTTCACCCCTTTTTGTTCTGGGTTTCCCAATATCATGGAAAAGAGCAGCTAATCTCACATGTTTATTAAAATTCTTTTTAGCCGCGAAATCTAAAGACCTCAAATAATGCTCATAGCATTCATAAATATGGTGCTTATTTTGGGTAACTTTATATCCTTCTTCAAGCTCGGGAATAATATATTTTAACAAACCAAGCTGGCGCAAAAGTTCAATTCCGTCTGATGCCCCTTCGGCCATAATAATTTTTAAAAACTCATCTCTAATCCTTTCTTTGGAGATGGCCTGTAGCCAAGGAGAATTTTTTTTAATTGCCCGAGTGGTTTTTTCTTCAATCGCCCAAGCTTTACCCAGGGTTACGGTAAATCTCACCGCCCTCATCATTCTTAAAGCGTCCTCATTAAATCTCTCTTCCGGATTCCCCACCGCCCGAATAATTTTGTTTTTAAGATCATCTTGGCTTTTAAAAAGGTCAATAATTTTTAACTTTTCATTTTTAACTTTTAACTTAGACGCCTCTGGCGTCGCTGCTATTGCATTCACTGTAAAATCCCTTCTAGCCAAATCTTCCTCAATAGTTTTAGCAAATTTTATTTCATCAGGGTGTCTTTTATCAGTATATTTTGCCTCTTTCCGATAAGTGGTAACTTCAACTTCCCGAACGTCAGTGAAGGGGCGAGAAGAAGATTTATCTTCTTTGAACTCCTTTAATCTCGAATTTTTATTGCCGGTTTGGACAGTGACAGTGAAAAATTGATTACTATAAAAACTCTTGGGAAATATCTTTTGAATTTCTTTTGGTTTAGCATTGGTGGCCGCATCCCAGTCTCGGGGTTCAACCCCTCTTAAAAAATCTCTAACACAGCCCCCGACAACATAGGCCTCAAAACCTTTCTTTTTTAATTGGGAAATTACAAATTCTATCTCTTTTGGAATCTTCATTGAGTTAATTTTAACTCAAAAACTTGTTTTTTTCAACTGTTTTGGTAAAATTAATTTGAGGCGCCCTCGTGGTGAAACGGATATCATCTTTGTCTTCGGAACAAAGGGTAGAGGTTCGAATCCTCTCGAGGGCATATAATATATATGTATGTTATACTGAAATTACTATGAAAAAAATATTTTTAATTATCTTTTTAGGAAGTTTATTGTTTCCTTTGATTAGTTCGGCTGGAAGTTATCAAGCTGACGGGACAACGGTTAATTATCAGGGTTTAGTTCCTTGTGGCAAAGAAGTTTGTATAAATGGGGAGTATGATGAAAACGGAATTTGCTTGGGGGATGAAAAAGAATTCCCCTGCACTTTCTGTCATTTTTTTGTGATGCTGGATGGAATAATTGATTTTGTTTTATTTAAGATAGTTCCTCCCGTTGCCATTTTAATGTTAGTAATTGGCGGAGTAATGTTTTTTGCAGCAGCAGGAAGTCCAGAAAAATTAGGAACGGCAAAGAAATTAATAACTTCGGTAGTGATCGGACTAATCATAATTTTTGCTGCCTGGATTATTATAGATTTATTCTTCTCCTTGATTGGGGTGGCTGAATGGACTGGTCTCCGAGAAGGTTGGTTTACGATTAATTGCCCAGTTCAATTGCCTGAATAAAATTTTTACGCCCTCATAGCTTAATTGGAAAAGCAGCTGCCTCTTAAGCAGTTGATTCCAGGTCCGAGTCCTGGTGGGGGCACAAATATGTTAACTCCTGAGGAAAAAGAAAAAGTCATAAAAAAATATAAATTGCATGAGACAGATACTGGCTCTCCCGAAGTCCAGATTACTTTACTTACCGAAGAAATTAAAAAACTGCTTTTACATTTAAAAAAACATTCTAAAGATTTTCATTCAAAAAGGGGACTTCTAAAAATGGTTTCCAAGAGAAGATCCCTTTTAAATTATTTAAAAAAAGAGGATACCAGAAGATACAATAGTATTATCAAAAAAATAGGGTTGAAAAAATAAAATGCCAGCAATAAAACATATCGGGCAGAGGGTAGCGGTTCTAATTGACGTCCAAAACTTATATCACTCAGCCAAAAATTTATATGGGGCTCGGGTTAATTTCCGAGAAATTTTAAAATTGGCCGTAGGCCAAAGAAGTTTAATCAGAGCCTTTGCCTATGTGGTTAGAACTAAAACCGGAGAGGAAAAACCATTTTTTGAAGCCCTGACTAAATTGGGAATCGAAACCAGAGTTAGAGATCTCCAGGAATTCTACGGCGGTCTTAAAAAGGCGGATTGGGATGTTGGAATTACCATCGATGCCGTCAGAATTGCTCCCAGCGTTGACAGCATCTGCCTGGCTTCAGGAGATGGTGATTTTATTCAGTTAGTTGAATACTTAAAAAACCAGGGAAAAAGAGTAGAAATCCTTGCCTTTGGCAGGTCGGCTTCCGGCAAATTGAAAGAGGTAACGGATGAATTTGTTGACCTAGGAGAAACCCCGGGAAAATATCTTTTAAAAAAATTATGAGTCTCAGTGACAAATTTAAATTAGACATTGGAGGAAGAGAATTGAAAATAGAAATTAAAAACTTAGCTGAAATGGCGGATAGTTCTTGTCTGGTCCAATATGGGGATACTTTAGTTTTGGGCACAGTAGTAATGTCAGAAGGAAGAAGAGAAGGAATAGATTTTTTTCCTCTCACCGTTGATTATGAAGAGAGATATTATGCCGCCGGAAAAATTTTAGGTTCCCGCTATATCAGACGAGAAAGCCGGCCTTCAGATGAAGCAATTTTAACTTCCAGATTAATTGATAGGGCCATCAGGCCGAGATTCCCTGGAGATTTAAGAAGAGAAGTCCAGATTGTCGCCACCTGTCTTTCCTGGGACAGAGAAAACGACCCGGATATAATTGGTTTAATCGCTGCTTCCCTGGTTTTATCTCTTTCTGATATTCCCTGGTCCGGACCAATAGCCATAGCCAGAATTGGTAAAATAGACAATGAATTCATTTTAAATCCAACCTATGAACAGAGAGAAAAAAGTGATTTAGATTTAGTGGTAGCGGGAGTTGAAAAAAATGGTGAAATTTTAATCAATATGATTGAGGCTGAGGCCGAGGAGGCGGCAGAAGATATAATTTTAAAAGCAGTTGATTGGGCTAAGCCCTATCTAAAAAAACTAATTGATTTTCAAAATCAAATTATAGGAAAAACCGGGAAAGAAAAAATTAAAATCGAGAGTATCCCGGCCGACCTTGAATTGGAGAAAGAAATTAAGGAATTTCTGGAAGATAGATTAGAAAAAGCCCTTTTTCAAAAAGATAAAATTAATCGGATGGACCAAGTAAATAATCTTAAAGAAGAATTGGTTTATTATATTGAAGGGAAGTATCCCGGGATGGGAAAGACAGGGTATACCAGAGATTTTTTTGAAAAGGAAATAGAAAAATTGGTTCATCAAAATATAATTTTAAAAGAAAAAAGGCCGGACGGCCGGGCTTTGAACGAATTAAGAGAAATTTCTTGCGAAGTAGGGCTTTTACCGAGAACCCATGGTTCCGGCCTTTTTTGCCGAGGGCAAACTAAAGCCCTCTCTATTTTGACCCTGGGGGCGCCGGGAGATGTTAAATTGTTGGAAGGAATGGAAATTATTGCGAAAAAAAGATTTATGCATCATTATAATTTCCCTCCCTATTCTGTCGGAGAAGTCAAACCAATCAGGGGACCGGGCAGAAGAGATATTGGACATGGGATGTTAGCGGAAAAGGCTTTATTGCCCTTGATTCCTACCTTTGAAGAATTTCCTTATACCGTCCGAATAGTTTCTGAAATTCTTTCCTCTAATGGCTCGACTTCTATGGCTTCGGTTTCTAGTTCTTCTCTGGCCTTAATGGATGCCGGAGTGCCAATCAAAACTCCGGCAGCCGGAATTGCTCTGGGATTAACGCAGGATTCAAAAAGTAATTACAAAATTTTAACCGACATCCAGGGGCCGGAAGACCATTATGGCGATATGGATTTTAAGGTAGCCGGGACCAGAAAAGGAATAACCGCCATCCAAATGGATGTTAAAATTGATGGAATCTCAGAGAAAATTTTAAAAGAAGCGCTATCGCAAGGTAAAAAAGCCCGCCTCCAAATTTTAGACAAAATAAGAGAAACAATAGATAAACCAAGAGCCAAACTTTCTCCTTTTGCTCCTAAAATTTTAATTCTCCAAATTAACCCGGAAAAAATCAGGGAAGTAATTGGCCCCGGCGGGAAAGTGATTAATGAAATAATTAAAGAGTGCGGAGCTTCAATCGATATTGAAGATTCAGGAAAAATTTTTGTTACGGCCGAGAAAGAAGAGGCAGCCGAAAAGGCAATCGCCTGGATAAAAAACATTACCAGGGAAGTTAAAGTAGGAGAAATTTTTCAGGGCAAAGTGAAAAGGATTCTTGACTTCGGAGCCTTTGTGGAAATTCTTCCCGGCCAGGAAGGTTTAGTTCATATTTCTCAACTTGCTCCTTTTAGGGTGGAAAAGGTTGAAGATGTGGTGAAGATAGGTGATATTGTGCCGGTAAAAGTAATTTCTATTGATGAACATGGCAGAATAAATTTATCACTAAAGGAAGCTAAAGAGCATGCCTGAGGAAGTTGAGGAAAAAAAGGACTCCAACCTTTCCGCTGCTCCAAAAGAAGAAAAATTAGAATTTTTAAAAAGGAAGGAGATTAAAACGATGCAAAAAGACATCGCTCGTCTTCGGGAAAAAGAAGCTCAAAAAGAAAGAGAGAGAATTACTGCTTTAAAAACCACTGAGGAAATAAGGGAAAGAGAAGAAAGATTAGAGAAACTAAGAAGAGACGAAGAGGTAAGAAAAAGAGGAACAGAAAGGCTAAGGCTTGAGAAAGAGCTCAAAGAACTTTTAGAAGAAAAGGGAAGGGTAGAAATTAAAAGAAATGAGCTTGTCAAAAACAATAGTCAATTGGAAGAAATTCTTAGAATAATTCTAGCGAAAGAAGCAGAGATTGAAAAAAAAGAAAAAATTATTGAGGAAAAAGAAAAGGTAAGCAGACTTCCCGAAGAAAAACATGAAACAGAAAAAGAGAGGTGGAGCACAGAAGAAGAGAGGCGAAAAATAGAATCAGAAAGATGGCTTCAGGAAGAAAAACTAAAGAAAAATAAAGTTCAATTTAAAGAAGCTGATTTAAAATATCAACAGATTTTAAAGAAAGAGGAGGAAGTTAAATCCTCATTGAGACGGCTGGAAGAAATAAAAAAAATAGAGCCAGAAAAACTGAGAGAGGAGGAAGAAATCAAAGAAAAGGAAGTTAAAAAAGTCCCTCCCGAAGTTTTAATCCCCAAACCCCTTCCTAAAAAACCTTCTCCCTTTAAAAAAGTTTTAGTAAGAGGGGTAATTGTGGTTGTTCTTCTTTTAATCTTTAGTTTTTTTTATTGGTTTTTTGGGGTCAAAAAACCACCGGAGGAAGAAACCATTCCTCCAACCGAGGAAGAAATTGTTCCGCCAGAGGAAAAAATTATAGAAAAACCAGAAATCTTTATTCCTCCTTCTTTAATTTCCGTTGCTGAAACCAAAATCCGGGAGATTTCCCAGAATGAAGAAATTCCTGAAGCGATTAGCCAGCTGATGAGTGAAGAACTACCCCTGGGGAGTTTTTTGCGAATTGTAATCAAAAATACTAGTGAAAATCGATTATCTTCTTTGGAAGACATTTCTCAGGCTTTCCAAATAGAAGCTCCGGAAGAAATTTTTCAAGAATTAGAGCCAGACTATACCTTAACTCTCTATTCTCAAGAACAAGGAAAAAGAGTGGCTTTTGTCACTAAAATTAAAGAGGAAAGTGGGTTGACTGAATCGTTAAAAGCTTGGGAGACAAAGTTAGAAAAAGGTGTTTCTATCTCCGGGCAAGAAATTCCAGCTTTAACCCCTTATTTTAAAACCGCCAACTATCAGGGGGCAACTTTTCGTTATCAAACTTTCTCTGAGGACGATTTTGGAATTTGTTATTCGATATTTAACGATTATTTCATTTTAACTTCTTCGGGGGAAAGTATGCTTAAAATTATTGATAAATTTGGCGAACATGAATAAAAAACTTCTCGAAAAATCAAGACAGAAATTGGAAAAGGAAAAGGTAACAATCGAGAAAGAACTTAAGAAATTTGCCAAAAAAGATAAGAAGCTTAAGGGAGATTGGGATACCCGTTTTCCCAAATGGGATGGAAGCGAAGTAGGTAGTGCCGCCTTAGAGAAGGCCGCTGATGAAGTCGAAGAATATGGTACCCTCTTACCCATTGAATATAATCTGGAATTGAAATTGAAAAACATTGATTTGGCTTTAGAAAAAATTAAAAGGGATAAATACGGAACGTGTGAAAAGTGCGGGAAAGAAATCGATAAAAAAAGATTAGAAGTTTGTCCGGAAGCCCGCTTTTGCCTAAAGTGCAAAAAATGATCCATGCTATCTAAGGTCTTTTCAGCAGCTATTGTTGGGCTAGATGCCCAAATTATTGAGGCGGAGGTCAATTGTAGTTATGGCCTCCGCCATTTTGAGATTGTCGGTCTGCCCGATAAAGCGGTGGAAGAATCCCGGGAAAGAGTGGGAGCGGCGATTGAAAGTTCCGGTTTCCAATCGCCCCATCATCAACCAGTTCGAGTTTTAGTTTCCTTAGCTCCAGCCGACTTAAGAAAAGAAGGTTCTCTTTATGATTTACCGATTGCCTTGGGTTATCTTTTGGCTGCCGAGAAAATTAAATTTGATCCTAGTGATAAAATTTTCTTGGGAGAATTAGCCTTAGATGGAAGGTTAAGACCAATCAAAGGAGTCTTGTCTTTTGCCTTGGTTGCCAAAGAAAAAGGTTTTACTGAATTAATTTTACCGAAAGGAAATGCGGCTGAAGCTGGCTTGATCAAAGGAATAAAAGCGATTGGTGTTGAGAGTTTAAAAGAAACTATCGATTATTTAGAGGGGAGAAAAGAAATTTTCTCTCAGAAGACTAATCCTGAAGATTTTCTTAAAATTCCTAATTATCCAGTTGATTTAGGTTATATCAAAGGTCAAGCTTCAGCCAAAAGAGCTTTGGAAATTGCTGCTTCCGGTTCCCACCACCTTTTAATGATGGGGCCTCCGGGAGCGGGAAAAACTTTGTTAGCCAAAGCTATCCCTTCGATTTTACCTCGGCTTTCTTTCGAAGAATCATTAGAAGTAACTAAAATTTATAGCATCGCCGGACTTTTACCAAAAAATAAACCTTTGATTAATTTTAGGCCTTTTCGTTCTCCCCATCACACCTCCTCAGAAGTAGCTTTAATCGGAGGCGGAAATCCTCCCCGACCAGGAGAGATAACCTTAGCCCATCGAGGGGTTTTATTTTTAGATGAATTCCCCGAATTTCATCGAGATGTTTTGGAAAGTCTTCGCCAACCAATTGAGGAAGGGGAAATTACCGTCTTGAGGGCAAAACATTCCCTGACTTTGCCAGCCAGGTTTACTTTGGTAGCGGCAACCAACCCCTGCCCTTGTGGTTTTTACGGCAACCCAGACAAGAAATGTACCTGTACCTCTTCCCAAATTCAAATGTACCGAAGAAAACTTTCCGGCCCCTTGATGGATAGAATTGACCTTTTTATTAATGTTCCTCCGTTAAAATATGAAAAATTAGTCGCTGTTGATGAGGAAAATTGTAGCCGTAAGATAAGAGAGAAAGTAACCGCTGCCAGGCACATTCAAAAAGAAAGATTCAAAAGTGAAAAAAACTTAACTAATTCGGAGATGGAAATCCCCCAAATAAAAAAATACTGTCAAATAGACAGTAAATCCCAAAATCTTTTAAGGAATTATGTTGATTCGGGAAAACTTTCGGCTCGGGGTTATCACCGGGTTTTAAAAATAGCCAGAACCATTGCCGACTTGAGCAATTCTGAAAATATTTCCTTCAATCATCTTTCCGAAGCTTTAATATATAGAGTCAGGGAAGACTAATAGGATTTGTAAATATAGCCTAAAATTCGGTAGTCACCAATTTTTAAACTCCGGTAATCCATTTTCCCCCAGCCAATATAATTCATTTCAGAAAAAATAACTTTGCCGTCCGTTATTCTTTCAACATAAGCTACGTGGCCGAGAGAACTTCCTTTGAGAGAAATAACGGCTCCGACTTGGGGAGTACAATAACTCCCTCTGCAGACCGGGAAAGAGGCTACAGCGTTACTGAGCCAGTCTTTGGCATTACCCCAGGAAGGAATCGCTCTTTGCTGAGCCACCCACCAGGTACAGTACCCGTAGGGATATTTATGACTCAATCCGTAAAAATTGTTTGTTGATAAATTAGTAAAGGACTTTTTCTCAATCTGAGAAGTTGAGGGCAGCTCTCCGCCGGGTATGATTAAAGCCTGATTCAGGAAAATTTCATCCGGACTAAAAATTTCATTAATGGCAACAATTTTCCCCGAATCGGCCTTATATTTAATAGCTATGCTTTCTAAAGTATCTCCTTTTTCTACTAAATGAATTAAGCCATCAACCGGCAGAATGGCAAGCTCTTGGCCCGGCTGAATAATCGCATCTTTTATATCGTTTGCCCAGATAATTGTTTCAATTTTAAGGTCGTATTTTTTAGCAATAGACCAAAGGCTTTCTCCCGGTTCAACTATATGGATAGTTATCTCGTTTCTAATTTCATCTTGGCCGACAATTTGAGCCAATACTTGAGGGGTAACCATAACCGGAGGCAAAGAAGCCTTGAGGCTGCAATTTTCAACTAAAAGAAAATCGGGTGATTCTAAAGAAAATTTTTGACCCGGACCTAAAAATAAATCTTGAGCGCCTTCAATCTTGGCAATGTTAGCCAGATTAGGGTTGGAAGAAAAAATAAAAAAAGAAAAGGAGACTAATCCAAACAAAACAAAGGCTCCTATTAAAATTGGGTTTTTTGACATACCTTATCTTAGAATACTCTAGCCAATTTATATGTCAATACAGTATGGTATATTAAAGTAATGAATTTAGCTTCTAAAAAGGCTATTCAGAACCTGCTCAAAAAATACCAAGGTCGTCCCTTAAAGAGACTGGGCCAGAATTTTTTAATTGATAAAAGGGTAATTAAAAAATTAATTAGGGCCGTCGAGCTTCAACCAAAAGACATCATTTTGGAAATCGGTCCAGGCATTGGGACTTTGACCATCGAGTTAGCCAAAAAAGTAAAAAAGGTGGTAGCTATTGAAAAAGACCTAAAGATGGTTGAAATTTTAAAAGAGACACTGAAAGATTATGAAAATGTGGAAATCGTTAAGGGAGACATTTTAAAAACTCAAAACTCAAAACTCAAAACTATAAACTATAAAGTTGTGGGCAATTTGCCTTTTTATTTAACTGCTCCAGTAATTCGAAAATTCCTTGAGCTGCCCGAGGCCCGGCCTCGGGCAATGGTGTTGGTGATTCAAAAAGAGGTCGGGCAAAGAATTTGTGCTAAACCACCTCAAATGAGTATTTTAGCAGTTTCAGTCCAATTTTACGCTAAGTCAGAAATTATTAGTTATGTCTCAAAAAAATCTTTTTGGCCCCGACCGAAGGTTGATAGTGCGATTCTCCGAATCACACCACCGATTAACACTGATAGAAAGCTGATTAACGCTGATTTGTTTTTCCGAATCGTCAAAGCAGGATTTTCTCACCCCAGAAAACAATTAATTAATAATTTATTAAAAGAATTAAAACCCGACCGAGAAAAAGTTAAAGATTGGCTTTTAAAAAATAATATTCGACCAAGTCAAAGAGCGGAAACTTTAACTGTTAAAGATTGGACTTCCCTTACTAAAAATTTTTAATCTGTGGTAAAATAGTATAATGAAATTGATGGGAAGGAAAATTAAAAATCTTTTCTTTAATTTCATCTGGACTAAAAAACGGCTAATTTTAGCTGTTTTCTTTTTTGTATTTTTAGGGTTAGCCCTTCCTCTTCAATTGGTCCAAGCCCAGGGTTTCCTTGGAGCGCTTGCCTCTCTGCCAATGAACCTTTTTACCACACTTGTCCTCCAGCCTATTTTATTCGTTTCTAATATAATTTGTGCTTTAGCCCGAATGATTTTGGGCTGGGTGGTAGGGCCTTACTTTACCACTTTACCTTATACCCACGGGGGAATTGTTGAAATCGGCTGGCCGATTGTCAGGGATTTCATCAATATGTTTTTTATTATTGCTTTGGTAATAATTGGCTTAGCTACTGCTTTAAGAATCAAGGAATACCAAGCCCAAAAATCTTTGCCCATTTTAATTATCATTGCCGTTTTGATTAATTTTACTCCGGTAATCTGCGGATTGATTATTGATGCTTCAAATATTATAATGAACTTTTTTTTGGAAAGATTGACTGGTTTTGCTGC
>Ga0315548_1000677_pt1 | contig 31349 bp, 27 predicted proteins | sample SalMarSW160110MG_2_FD_202540 | JGI IMG/M metagenome (GOLD analysis project Ga0315548, IMG submission 202540) | Salt marsh sediment microbial communities from the Plum Island Ecosystem LTER, Massachusetts, United States - Salt Marsh Sediment SW1601-110 ... | reverse complement strand
CAGCTCCTCGGCGAGGAAAATTTCCAGCTATCAAAATAGATACTCGTACCTGCTAATTATGACAGCAACTGTTTTAAGCGGCCGTGTACTTAGTGCAGCCGTTTATGGCGGGACGGGAATTCAGGGCGGCAACGGGTCGGGAGGAGCGCCTATATCATAATTATACTTTTCCACCGCTTGTCGATTAATAAAATCGATGATCAGGGGATAATCTTTCAGGGGTTCGATATACTTTCCTTTTCCCTCGGGATAAATAATTTTAAGAACGCGGTTCGCCTCCAGGTAAACGGGAACTATCTTATACGTCACCGTGAATCCGTAAGAAGAAAGTTTATCGAGACTCGGTGCGGCGAGCGGCTTTGGTTGAGCGTCTTCACAGCCGCCGGGGGTGAGGACAGGCGAAATAAAACCATCGTCTGTGCCGATATCGGTATTTCTCCTGAGCATTGCCGGTATTCTGTTACCTTTGAACCACTTGCCCCGCATTGTCTCGGTTATTTTTATCGCGTCTTTTCGCGGCTGAACGCGAAGCTGCTTAAGTGCTTTCTCGATTGCTTTCGTCATAGCTTCGTTATACCCCTGATCAGGATTCCGGAGCGCTTCAATTGCGAGTGTCACGCCTAACATATTGGAATAAACATCTTCCCATGAGAACGCAGAGTTGAATTGTGGGTCAATAAGCGCAAAACGAACTCCAAACCACGACATAAACTCGTGCCATAAAGTCGCGTTGAAGGTTATATATGCTCCGATTTCCAGAGAGAGTTCTTGTGCTGTTTTTTCTCTTTCCTGTTCCGACAGGTCATCCCAGTTTTCGGGGTATGTAAAATACACTTTATGTCTCGATTGCTCGAAAGCCAGATTGAATGAAAAATCTTTCTTTTTTTTCATTAAGGCTTCGTATGTTTTTTTTACTATGTACCTCGTATCGTCGGCGTTTGCCCTGACATGAGCAATGTCTATGTGCCCGCCGTCGCAGGTATAAACGATACCGTTTTTTTCGAAAGGATTCGGAACGTACGAGTGCGAGCCTAAGTTATCAGGATTCAAAAAAGGCGGTCTGGGGTGCAGTAAAGGTATTCCAAGTGTAGTTGTCGGTAGTGAGCCTCGTCTTATATTAGGTGTGGAGTTGCATCCGCTCAGGCCGAGTAATGCTGTTAAAGCCAGTGTATATACGCAGCCTGTAATCGCTGCGGTGCCAAAACTCTTAACGCTGCCCGCCGTTGTTTTATACCGATGGGCTTTTTTTGTCGATATTGAGTAATCATCAAAAGGAGCTTTCGAGATTTTCATTCCGGTTGTCGTCCCCTGAATTTCGTATGCGCCGATGGCGTTGGAAAAAAGAATCATACTGTCACTTTGGCGTAAGAGCTTCCGGGCCGTGCCTTTCTATTTCGATTTCAGCGATATATTTCATTATCGCCGGGAAGTGTTTGGGCGGACTAACGAATTTGCCGCCGCCGTTCGGATAGATAAGGTTGAAAAGTTTATCGCATTCCATTATTTTCGGCTCAATTTTCAAACTTACAGAGAAACCGTTTATATTCAAAGAATCGATATTCGGCACAGAGTAAAGCTTTGGTTCGCAATCCTCGCACGCACCCGGCGTGAGCCAGGGAGTAATAAAACCATCATCGAGACCTATATCGAGATTTCTTTTTTTCAGACTCATGAAAGGATAGATACTCCCGCTGTACCAGTGTCCTTTAATTTTTTGCACGGCGCCTTTTACAACGTCAACTGATTGAACGTTCAGCTCCTTGAGTTCTTTATCAATCAGCATTGTCATCGAATCGTCGAAGCTGTTTGTCTGGTCCTGTAGTACCTTAGTTGCGACATGAACTCCAACGAGATCCGAGTATATATCTTCCACGGAAAAGGCGGATATGTATTCCGAGAACACACCGGTGTATTTGTAGCCGTACCACGTTATGATTTCATGCCAGACCATAGTAGTAAATGCAAAGTATCGGCCAAGCTCTAAAGCTGTTTCCTGTGCAATCTTTTCTTTCTCAGGTAGCATGTCCCAGTTGTCCGGGTAGCTGATGGTGACAACGTAAACAGAAGGTTCCAGGAGCCGGAAAGTAAATTCCGTTTCTGAGTTCATAAGCTTTTCAAATGTAACAGTCGTACAGTATCTCGTCCGATCGGCGGCGTCGCGCAAATGGCCTATATCAACAAATCCTCCCCGGCAGGTATAAACTAAACCGATTTTCTCCGACCACCCGTTTGTATATCCGTGGTTGCCCAGATTTTCAGGATCAGGGTAGGCGATTCCGAGCGGCGCTCCAAAATACGCCCCGAGCCGGAGACGCGGCTTCGGTTGCGATTGACAGCCGGCCATTAATACAAGAAGTGAATGTATCACGGCAAAATAGAGCGGTTTCGTTACGTATTTCATCTTAATATCATTGGTTTTTTCTGGATTGACTGCTTCTTTCCTTATCCTTTTTTGCTTTATTGACAGGTATGGTATTTGATGCAGGAAAAAATTGCAACCTTATTTGTAAGTCAGTTTCCAATTACTTATGCTTTATATAAAGGAATATTTTTCATGATACCGGTCAAAAAGAGGTTTTTCAATATATTATGGGCCGTATGTTTTAAGGGGGGTGTTTTCGACGAAGGAGAACAAGGGCAAGTCCTGTTCGCCTGTCTTATTTAGCAGGCACGTAATTGCCGGCTAAGTACTCCCACTGAGCTTGATTATAGGATCCTGGAGGAGCTTATTTACCCCTCTTTTGGCAGGAGTGATGCCGGAGTATTTTGATGTTACGTTTTTACGGATTCTTTTCCTGGTTATAACGCCCAAAAAACCGGAAACAGAATCCTAAAGGGAGGTTGGGTCGTGAAGCATATCAAAACTATAGAAATCTGCTTTACTACAGCAGTGTTGTTATTGTTCCAGGGGTGTGCAGGTAGAATTACATCTCGAAATATTGAATTTCCGCCTCAGCAGGATGATTTGGTCCGGGTAATGACTTTTAATATTCGTACCGGTGAGGCGTGGTGGCTGGATGGCTGGAATTGCTGGCATAATCGCAGGAAGATTGTGATTGATACACTTGCAGAGAACACCGCTGATGTTATAGGCTTACAGGAGGCGGTGGATTACCAATTGGAGGAGATTCAACGGGCTTTGCCTCAGTACTCCAAATATGCAGTAGGCAGAATAAATGGCAGAAAGAGCGGAGAGACTTGTGCGATTTTTTATCGAAACGACCGCTTTGAAATGATTGACAAGGGTACGTTCTGGTTTTCCAAGAATCCATCTAATCCCGGATCGAAAAGCTGGGGAAGTCTGTTTGCGCGGATTTGCACCTGGGTTCATCTGGTTGATAAAGAAACTCGAACGAGTTTTTATGTGTATAATGTTCACCTTGACAACTGGTCCCAGAGGTCCCGCGAAAAAAGTGTACGTCTGCTTGCTGAGAGGATTGCTGATCGCAGGACGCAGGATCCGTTTATTGTTGTTGGCGATTTCAATATGGAATTAGACAATCCTGCGATGGTGTATCTGCAGGAGGCTGCGACTCCCCGAATGGTCGATGCCTGGCAGTTTGTACATCCCGGTGATTCGAACACAGGCACCTATCACAAATTTAGCGGGAAAGTTACGTGTCCCAAAATCGACCACATTCCAATCGGCGAAAACACTCAGGTTCTCGACGCAAAAATTGACAGGTACAAAGTGAACGGGCGTTACCCTTCCGACCACTTCCCTGTAGTAGCGACAATCCGTTTTCACAAGGAACGCCATGTCGTAAAGGAGATGTGAAAAGAGTTGACTTGCTTAAAGCCGAGACCTTCAAAACGGCCCTGGATTCGTAAGCCTGCTTCTGCAATCAACCTAAAACCTGAAAGTTCGTTATTCGCCGGATTTGTAAAAGTGCTCATTTTGTAAATGTTTTCATACCGGCAATTTATTAAATTCAAAAAAGTAAACATCTTTAACATCCAGTGCAATTCTTTAGAAACTAGGAGTAAAAGCGGATTGCAGTTTTCCCGGCCGGTTTCTGTTGGGGACGGCCCATATCGAATTCGAATACACACACGCGAACAGCGTGTAGCCATTAATCTGCAGCTCAAGAATAGAACCTTCACATAAAGAAAAGTCGTTGCGCGCAAGGAGCGAGGTGGCACTTTAATATAGGAGCATATGCTGATTGGGGTGCTCGAACGCTTCTGTGGTTCACGGGTGATCGAAAATGAGACCGGCGGAGCCACATGATGATATAATGGATTTAACGCTTACAGGCTTTTTTGAAGGAGCGAATCATGAAACAACTAAAATCAAAACTAATTCAGATGTGCGTCCTGCTGCTGATTCTTGGCACGGCTAACGCCATCTCGGAAACCGGGAATCAGGCAGTCGCGTTTCCAACCAACAATATGTGCTCGAATGCCCGGCCGATCGGCAACGTAACGAATCTGCCTTTCGACACAACCAATGCCACACTTGACGGCTGGGGACCGTGCATGTCAAGCCCGAACATCTGGTTCTGCTATACCGCCACATGTACGGGCGATGTCACCGTCTCTCTGGCGGGCAGCAGCTACGACACGATGCTGGCCGTCTATGACGGGTGCGAATGTTATCTGAACGCTAACGATCTGATAGAGTGCAATGATGATACCAGCGGAAGTTATCAGTCGGAAATCACCTTTAACGCGATAGCCGGCAACCAGTATCTGATCGAGGTCGGGGGCTACAGTTCCCATGTTGGCAGCGGTGTGATCACTATCAGTTGTGAAGGAGATGTCGAACCGCCTGTATCCAAGGACAACTGTGCGAACGCCCGGCAAATCGGCGATGTGACGGATATGCCTTTCAACACAACCAATGCATCGTTTGACGGCTGGGGTCTTTGCATGTCAAGCCCGAACATCTGGTTCTGCTATACCGCCTCGTGCACCGGCGATGTCACCGTCTCTCTGGCGGGCAGCAGCTACGATACAATGCTGGCCGTCTATGACGGGTGCGAATGCTATCCGAACGCGAACGATTTGATAGAGTGCAACGATGACACCAGCAGTAGTTATCAGTCGGAGATAACCTTTGCAGCGATCGCCGGCAACCAGTACCTGATTGAAATAGGCGGCTACGCTTCATTGACCGGCCAGGGCGTCCTGAACATCGAATGCAACGGTACGGTCGTGCGGGAAAAGCCGGATCTCGGCGATGCACCTGACAGAACGAACAATTCCGGCGGCAACATGCGTGCTTACGCCCAGCCCTGGGTAGGGGCGCGATATCCCACGGTCTTCGATGACGGCAGCGGCACAGGGCCTTTCGGTCCGGCCCATATTAACAATCCGTTGGTGGCGTATCTGGGCCAGGGGATTACCGCCGAGAACGAGGCGGATATCGGCACCGATGAGGACGGCGTCAACAATATCAATCCCGTGGCAAACTCGCCCGACCAGGATGAAGGTGACGACGGTGTCGCGATGCCGCTGAATCTGCCCGATTCCGAATGGACCACGTTCGATTATGAGGTCACCATCGTAGAACCAGGCACCGACCTCTGGGTCAACGTCTGGCTCGACTTCAACAGGGACGGTGACTGGGACGACACTGTGGATTGTTCTGCCGGACCGGCAAGGGAATGGGCGGTGCGGAATCAGTACCTGTTCGATCTGCCCGTTGGTCAGACGACTATCACCTCGCTGGCATTTCTGTCTGCGCACCCTGAAGGTACGCACGAGCAGATATGGATGAGAATCACTCTCTCGGAGCAATCCTGGAGAGGCGGAAGCAATCCGGGCGCTCGGGGCAACGCCGGCTCGGGGCCTCAGGCAAAGTACGAGTTCGGCGAAACGGAAGATTACTTCTTCATCCCGGATACGACGAGCGGCGGGGACTGCTCGTTGTGCGTGGACGAAAACGATGACGGCGTAATTGACCTCCATGACCTGATAGTCCACATCACCCAGTGGCTGTCAATCTGTCAGTAATATTCTTTTATAAACACTCATACGGAGCTGTGGGCACTTCTGTGCTCACAGCTCATTTCCTGCGCTCGCGACGACTGCCTTCTCGACCTCGTATCTTTCCGGAAGTATCCTGATATAAATCGGGATTTACAGGTCGGTCTGATTGTGTTAAACAGACATGGTTATCAAGGTGATAGAAAGTTAGTCATGATGGCAAATTAATTGTTCTTGAAAGAAGGATAGTTACTGCGTTAAGATACTTGTATGAACGTAATATCTTTAGATACGACTATTGAAGCTGCGAAAAAGCAATATGATATTCTTCGGAGGCTTGGGTCGGAAGCGCGTTTAAAAATGGCGTTTGAGCTTAGTGATAACCTCCGTTCTATCGTGGAAGCCGGTGTGAGGGGCCGTCATATCGATTACAATGAACAGGGGATTCAGCGGGAAGTTCTTCGCCTGATGGTCGGAGATGCTCTGTTTAAACAAATGCACTTATGATATTGAAATACGGTCATGGCAAACCAGGAAGAATTTTTGGGAAAACTAATTAATAAATTGAATGAGCGGGGTATTGCTTATATGCTTTCGGGCTCTGTATCAAGCAGTCTCCATGGCCATCCGAGAGCAACACAGGATATTGATATTGTGATAGCTCCGACAGAAAAAAAGCTTGTTGATTTTGTTGAGTCACTGGGATCTGATTATTATGTCAGTATTGAAGCGGTTCGAGAGGCATTTACCCGTAGCTCAATGTTCAATGTCATTGATAATAAATATGGATGGAAAGCGGATTTTATTATCCGTAAGGAAAGGCCTTTCAGCCTGCAGGAGTTTGAACGCAAACGTCTGTCTAAAATAAAAGATATGGAGGTTTGGGTGACATCGCCTGAAGATACGATTTTATGCAAACTGGAGTGGGCGAAAGAAAGTCAATCGGAGCAACAGTTTCGTGATGCTTTGGGTATTATCGTTGTTCAGTGGAAAAACCTCGATAGAAATTACCTGCAAAAATGGGCCAAAGAGTTACTGGTTGAGAATTCTCTTAAACGACTTCTCGAACAGGCGGAGGAATTGGTGGAAGCGGGTTAATAATCACATCAAATTCACTTTTTCTTTGCGGCGAGGGTGTAGATAGGTCTTTGGTCTTTGAGGTATTTTCGCTCGAAGTTTGTGCCGACCCATTCGCCGGTCTCTGCGCCGGTGGTGGGAAGAAAGTCGATTTCCTCTAATATGTCACTGCGTGCTGCGACGACCGTCCTGATTTGTTCGAAATACTCGGCGTGGTCGGTGGCGATTCGCAATTGTCCGGCGGCTTTTAAGCAGCGAATCAGATGCTCAAGATTGGCCGGGCACAGGAAACGTCTTTTATGATGACGTTTTTTCGGCCAGGGATCGGGAAAATAAATGTGGAAGCAGTCCACCGAATTATCCGGCACAAAGTCGGCTATAAAGACGGCGGCGTCCGTGCGAATGATGCGCACATTGGTCAGACCCCATCGGCCGATGCGGTCAACCGCGTGACGGTAATACTTGCGGGCCCATTCGATGCCGAGGTAATTGTCAGACGATTCGGCTTTGGCCTGGTTGAGAAGGAACGTTCCTTTGCCGGCGCCGATTTCGATATGGACGGGGCCCGAGCGTCCGAAAATCCGAACAAAATCAATTTTGCCGTCCAAATCTTCGGTTTTTAAAGATACACCGGGATAGTCCTTTAATATTCGTGCCATCGGTCAAAAACAAGTCCGAACGTACGTGTAAAACCGTTACGATTATTCCAGGGCCGCATTATACAGGACGGAAACGTTTTCGGCGAATGCTGATTTTGTTTTTACGGTTTTTCCCGGTATTAAAGTGCCGACAAATAGTGTTCGATAAGACAGGATGAACCTGATTGCCCGCTGATGCGTATTCTTTATAGGACGGAATCGCAGAGGCGTAAGTAAGGAAGCCTGAAAATGATTCTACAACTGATTAGAACACGGCGAAAACAGATTCTCGTGGATATCGACACTCAAAAAGATTTTCTCCTGGTCAACGGCAAGGCGTGCATCAGGAACCACCGAAGGGTGCTTGCAAATATTCGCAGGGTAATGGCATGGGCGAGGTTCCACGGTGTTCCTATCATATCGACGGCGGAAGTTTATTCGGATAGCAACGGTAACGGCACGCCCACTTATTGCATAGACGGTACCGACGGACAGAAGAAAATACACTACACACTTCTCGATAACAGGATATGTCTGGCCGCCGACGGCAATACCGATTTGCCCAGAGACCTGTTACGGCGATACAAGCAGGTCATCCTGCACAAGCGGTGTGTGGACCCGTTTGACGAGCCACGCATCGACAGGCTGCTGAGCGAATTGCGGGCCAGCGAGTTTATTCTGGTCGGGACCAGTCTCGAAGGTGCGGTCAAGGCTACGGCGCTCGGGCTGCTCCAGCGCGGCAAGAAAGTGACGGTTATTATTGATGCGACCGGCACGCATAATGCAGGCGAGGCGAAACTGGCCGTCCGTAAGATGGAGACCAAGGGTGCGAAGGTCATCGAGACCAAGAAGCTTGCCGGCTCGTCGCATTTAAGACATGTGGGTGCGTGCGACTGCGAGAGCTGCCGGGGACAGGGACGAAAATTACCGCCCGATACACCGGAGAACAATTAAGTATTGCCTTTAAGTGCGCTGTTTTGGGCTTTTACCATCTGACTTTTGGAAGACCGCTTTGCATTTCCTGTAATCTTATCCGAGGTTAATTCAATAACAGTCTTATCCCGCGCAGGTTATGCACCGCCTTGGTATCCCGTCATAATTTATGCCTTGAAACCGGGGAGGCTTACGAATTTTTTTCAAGTTTACGAAAAGTATTGGCCATCAATTCCGGGATATGTTATTGGTAATGTCGGTCGAGGGATAAATTATTCTTTCTTTTTACATGTGAAAGATACGAAGGTATTAAATCAGTTAGGAGTATGAAATATGAAACATGCACTTGATAAACTCGGGATGGTTGTGATTGGTGTGACGTTTTTGCTTTTTGTAGTGGCGTCGTTGACGCCCGGAGCAGCACAGGCTCAAGATTTGGCGGAATTTGAAAAACGGATGACGGAATTTACACTTTGTAACGGGCTCAAATTTCTGGTGCTCGAGCGCCATGAAGCACCGGTAGTTTCATTCCATACACACGCCAATGTCGGCTCGGTTGATGAGGTCATGGGGATCACGGGTCTGGCTCATCTGTTCGAACATATGGCGTTCAAGGGAACTACGACCATCGGCACAAAAGATTACAAAGCCGAGGCCAGGGTCATGGACGAGATGGATAATTTGTTCGGGCAGATAAAAATCGAACAGCGGAAAGGTGATAAGGTGGACAAACAGCATCTAGAACAATTGCAGAAGCAATTTGAACAGGCGCAGGAGGAATCACAGGAGTATATTGTCCATGATGAGTATGAAGAGGTTCTTTCACGTGAAGGTGCGGCCGGATTCAACGCTTATACAAGCCAGGATTATACCTGCTATATTGTGAGTCTGCCCTCAAATAAAGTCGAGCTCTGGATGTCACTGGAGTCGGACCGATTCGCTAATCCGGTGCTGCGCGAGTTCTACAAGGAAAGAGACGTGGTCACGGAAGAGCGACGGATGATGGAGAACAGGCCAATCGGTCGTCTATACGAAGAATTCGGTGGCATCGCATACCTGGCGCATCCATACGGCGTATCGGTCATCGGTCATATGAGTGACATCAGGACTCTCACTCGTCCGGAAGCCGAAGCCTTTTTCAGGAAATACTACAACCCGAGCAATCTTACGATTGCGATCGTCGGTGATGTGGATCCGCAGGAGATAAAAAGATTGGCGGAAAAATATTTTGCCGGGATTCCCGGCGGGTCGAGGCCCGAACCGGTAGAGACGGAAGAGCCCCCGCAGCGGGGAGAACGCCGGGTGACTGTTGAGGACCAGTCACAGCCGCGGATTATCATCGGCTATCACCAGACGAGTGTAAATCATCCCGACAATGCCGTGTTTCAGGCCGTTGCCTGGATTGTGGGAAGCGGGCGGACGTCTCGGCTCTATAAATCTCTTGTGAAGGAGAAAAAGATTGCCGTATCAGTCTATGCCAGTCCCGGTTGGAACAAATATCCCGGGTTGTTTTATTTTTCGGCGGTGCCGGCCAAAGGCCATACGAATCAGGAATGCGAAGAAGCTATCTACGCCGAGATTGAGAAACTAAAAACCGAACCCGTCTCGCCGGAGGAGCTGGTAAAGGCAAAAACGCAGGTCCGTGCCGGTTTGATTCGGTTGCTGGATTCCAACGACGGGCTGGCTGCCGAGCTGGCTTTTTACGATGTCATCACCGGCGACTGGCGCAATCTGTTTGAAGAGCTGAACAAAATCGAGCAGGTTACCGCCGAGGATATCCAGCGCGTCGCCGGGGAATATTTCACAAGAAAAAATCGAACGGTTGGAGTGATTGAAACAGTGCAAACCGAAAACTGATTTTGAGCAGGAGCGTAACAATGAGGCATAATAGATTTTACACAAAGAATACTTTTATCCTTTTGACTTTGACGATTTTCTTTACGGGAGCAGGTTGCACCCAACAGAATGCCAGGCAATACAAACAGTTGGAGTATCCGCAGTTGGGTGACATTAAGATTCCTGAGATCGAGCGGGTGACTCTGACCAACGGCATGCAGTTGTTCTTGCTGGAAGACCACGAGTTGCCGCTGATTAATGCAAGAGCGATGATTCGGACCGGTTCGGTGTATGAGCCGGCGGACAAGATCGGCCTGGCTTCTATTACCGGGACCGTAATGCGTACCGGCGGGACCACCGGCATGACCGGCGATGAAATCGATGAGAAGCTGGAGCAAATCGCCGCCAGGGTCGGAACAGGCATCGGTCTTAACTCCGGCAGCGCCTATATGTCGGTGCTGAAGGAGGACATTGACACCGGCCTGGCGGTTCTGGCTGATGTGCTGATGAATCCGGCCTTTAGTGAAGATAAGATCGAGCTGGCAAAAATACAGCACCGCAGCTCCATTGCCCGGCGTAACGATGATATGCGCTCGATCGCCTTTCGTGAGTACAGCAAGCTCATCTACGGCCCGGAAAGCTCCTATTCCCGGCATACGGAATACGCCACCATCGACAACATCACGCGCGAAGACTTGGTGGCCTTTCACAGGAAGTACTATCATCCCAATAACATGATGCTTGCCGTCTGGGGTGATTTCGACGCGGGGGAAATGGTTAAAAAAATTGAAGCGGCCTTCAAAGACTGGAAAAAAACCGACATGGAGCCGACATCCGTGCCTGAAGTGACGTATGAATTCCGACCGACAGTGAATGTTGTCAACAAAGAGGATGTCCACCAAAGCTGCATAGTACTCGGGCACATCGGCGGAATGATGAACGATCCCGATTATTTTGCCCTGGTTGTAATGAATGAGATTCTCGGCGGAAGTTTCACGAGCCGGCTCTTTAAAAACGTTCGCTCTCGCATGGGACTGACCTATTCGGTTTTTGGACACTACGGCGCCGCTTATGATCATCCCGAGGCTTTTTACGTTGGCTGTCAGACCAAGTCTGAATCTACCGTGAAGGCTATCAGGGCAATGACGGACGAGGTTCGAAAGATGACCGAAAGCGAAGTGACCGATGAAGAATTGGCCCTTGCAAAGGAGGCCTACCTGAATTCGTTCGTATTCAATTTCGATTCTAAAGGTCAGATTATCAGGCGTCTTATGACTTACGAATACTTCGGTTACCCGTCGGATTTCCTGCAGAAGACCAAAGACGAGATTGAAAAGGTTACTAAGGCGGATGTCCTTCAGGTGGCCCGCAGGCATCTGCAGCCTGAAAAAATGCAGGTCCTGGTTGTCGGTCGTGCCGAGGATTTCGATGAGCCTCTCTCGGTATTGGGGCAGGTGAACGAAGTTGATATTACAATCCCGCCATCTCAGGAGTGATTAGTATCGCTGTAACTAAACCGCCGAACCGTTACCGGCAGTTATAAAAGGGTGAAAGAGGGGACTCGAACCCCCGACCCCCGGATCCACAATCCGGTGCTCTAACCAACTGAGCTACTTTCACCGCAATTTTCTACCCACCAAAAGCGGCCATTTTATCAGCTCCTGCCCTTTGCGTCAATGCCAATGTATATCTGTTAACTTCGACGAAAATTTACTTGAAAAATCCCACCTTTTATGGTATAATACCCCAAAATTGAATATTGACTTTATACATTTCAAAATGACATATAGTTTTTAGCATAAACACTGCAATTTATCATACTTAAGTTTCCCGGCAGGGGGGAGACCTTATGACTGGCGAAAAAATTCACAGGACGGCCAAACCCAGGTGCGACAACTGCTGCTTTTCCACTTTTGCTGTCGGTTCCGGCAGGGCCGCTCTTATATGTAGGCAGAAAAAAGGCTCCGAAGGCAGATGGAATGTCCGCCCTCTCCGTGGCCGATGTGCCAACTTCTATCCGTCACGAGTCGCCGATAAGAAAAGCCGATCGCCGAGGCGGATTCCTCTGACCCGCGGGCTGTTCGCTATCGTCGATGCGGAAGATTATCCGCGGCTGAGCCGATATACATGGTTCGCTGAGGGTACGGATAAAAATTGCTACGCCGTTCGCAAAGAAAACGGCAAAAGTATCAAGATGCACCGCGAGATAATGAATGCCCCGGACCATCTGGTTGTGGACCACATCGACCATAACGGCCTGAACAATCGAAAGGAAAATCTGCGCATCTGCACGTTCGCCGAGAACTGCCGTAACCTGCGCAGCAGTCGTCACAAAACTTCAAGATACAAAGGAGTCCACTGGAATAAAAGATGTAAAAAATGGGCGGCCCAAATCTCATGCGATAACAAATCCTACCACCTTGGCTATTTCACCGATGAGTTGGCCGCTGCAAAGGCATACGACAAAGCCGCCAAAAAATATCACGGCCAATTCGCATCACTTAATTTCCCAACCACAGATACCTCTGGCACAAGTACCACAGATTAAAGCGGATTAGCGAATTTCCCTGCGGGATGCCCAAGGTAAGTTGATTAGTGAATTGGCTTTTACAAAAAACTAAAACGTAAAGTTAAAAAATTTTGATATTTTAGTTATGGTTTTGCATTTTGCGATTTGATTTTTAATCTGCTCCTCATCCGCTTATCTACTCCTATTAATGCTAACGGCTAAATACCAGCGATTAATCACTAACGACTAAACTAAATTTGCTGGAAATAGAATTATTCTAAAATAGCGGCTTTCAATTATTCAAATAGCCTTCGTACGTAAAGCGCGTACGCGCTTTACGTATATGGATTTTTTTATACGAGCCCAGCCGATGTATCTACTTACAAACAGTTTAATTCGGTAGGCTAAAGCCAATTTAATAAAACTAACCTCTTACAACACATGTAAGACGACCATCTTGAGTCGCAGCGTTATTTTCCCATTGAAGAGGGCGTAGGTTTGAGAGTTCATCTCCACCACCTTTTGACACAGGTGTTATGTGATCTATCTCCCATCCATACTGCGAATTGCGATCTCCATAGTAACTTCTACCAATCCATGCTCCACATTGATCCTTTCGATAAACCCTATGATCATATCCGTTCACGATTGTGGCCTTTTCCCATACTTTCTGAATAGTGTCTTATGAAAAACTCATTTTTGTTATCTCCAAACGCCGCAATACTCATTCTTCATGGTCCGTTTACGCGACGTATTTTAAACAGAACTCATGAAAACCTTGTATAAGGTTTAATATAGATCATTTTCTCTTTTTGCTTAGCTTTTCGCGCTGGCTCAATGCACTACCAGCTGCAGACTTGGAATTTCTGCCAGTTCGTTTATCACGCAAAACATTGCTAGCTTTTCTTGCAACTCTCATACTGGTTACTTTTTTTGCCATATCTTTAAACCTTTCAAAAAAAATGTGTTTCGGCTACTTCTTCAATTCTAAAAACGCTTATTGGACCACCTAAATACGTCACAATAATTAAGACTCTATGTATATAGAAATTACAAATAAAAAACTGCTTTATCATGTAACAATAATTTATACAATAAGTCACAAAGGGTCAATTATAAATTTTTAAAAAAATACAAATTTAATTCGCTTTTTCGACTAAACAGCGTTAGTATTTGATATAACTGATCTTATGTAATTTTCAATAACTTCTTTAGAGCAACAACATTACATGCGTAAAACAGCAATGCGATATCATTTTGTGAAAAAAGCATTTTTTCAGAATTTTAAACATTTGATTAAGTCGTAAACGTCATGTACAATATTACCATCTGTATACAAACGAACCAAAAAAAATAGTGCTTTGCACTCTTATCTATACTACACAGAATGGTTTTAGGAGCCAAATATTATGTCAAAAATTTTTTCAGACAGGCTTCGTACAGCGCGCGAACTAAAAGGTTTAAGCCAGACAGATCTAGCCAAGAGAACAGACCTTCAACCATCTGCAATCTCTCACTTTGAGAATCAGCGAAGATCACCTTCATTTGGGAATTTAAAAAAAATTGCTGATGCTCTTTCTGTGTCTATTGATTATTTACTTGGTCGTGCTGAGGAACCAAAAAGCTCTGGCCCCGTAGCAGATCAGCTTTTCAGAAATTTCGAGCAAATGACGGAAGATGACCAAACAATATTGACAGAATTTGCATCCATGCTTGTTAATAAAAATAAGGAGAAAACAAAAAAGGATCAGTCATGAGTTTGAAGCTGGAAATACGAGAAGCTGAGAACGAAGCAATATTACTTGTTAAAAAGCTCAATATAATAAGTTTGCCTATATGTCCTTTCAAAATTGCGAGAGAAGAAAACATAGTCGTAGAACCAAAGAATTCAGACAAGTCAGGTGTTTCTGGTTTTCTGATTCGAGTAGGCAATGTGTTTGGTATCAAATACGCATCTCATATAAAAAATGATGGATTTATTCGTTTTACTGTTGCTCACGAACTTGGTCATTACTTTTTATCTGGACATCCAGAACACTTCTTTCACGGTAAAGATGGAGTTCATATGTCAAAAAGCGGTTTTATTTCGGATGATTCATATGAAAAACAGGCAGACTATTTCGCCAAAGAGTTATTAATGCCGGAAGATATTTTCTTGGAAGCTCTGAGGAAAGCTGGTGAAGGTTTCGCCGCAATAAAGTCACTTGCAATTAAATGTAGAACATCTATAACTTCTACGGCTATTCGCTATGCTCAACTTTCAGAAAATCCTGTAGCAGTCATCATGAGTTCCAGAAACAAAGTTGACTGGTGTTTTATGTCAAGTGCTTTAATTAGTTGTCGTGCTATGCAATGGATAAAAAAAGGTTCTTTGATTACGCCTACATCTACTACCGCTGAATTTAACCAAGATCAGAATAATGTTTTGATGGCAAAGCGAGTGGAGGCTTGGACCCGTCTTGATTATTGGTTTGAGGATGGACCACAAATCGAGATGAAAGAGGATGTAGTTGGTCTTGGACATTATGGAAAAACACTTACGGTACTATTCACAAATGAAGCCATTGATACCGAGGATGATGACGAGTATTTGGAAATAGGTGATGAAAATAGAGACTGGAAGTGGAAATAGCATACATACCTACTAATATCGTCTCTCCGGAAGTTTCAAGATTTCTTTTAACCAGCTTTTAGGTATTTACTAGAAACTAAATTCAACATATAGACAAAGTCCTAGTCGAATTAGTTACTCCAAAGAGTATGTGTAGAAGAAGAAATTGATAAGTGCGAACAGAGCAAAAAAGCAGATTCCTAATATAAACGAATATTTGCCTGCTTTTGCCTTCTTTCTGCCCGATTCAGAAGTCCAATCATTATTTTGATGAATGCGGCTGTTTGTTATCACTGATATTGTTTCGAGCCCAAGAATGATCGCTAGTAACAGTAAAATCCAAGATAAGATTAATAACCAAACAGTCCAGTTAGGGGTTTTTAAGATGTGAGTCATGAAAGTAGCACTTAATGCGATTACACCTGTAGACAAAGTAATTATCTGCTTTATCCACTCTAGCGCCACATTATGGGCGTCATTATTTGGTTCTATGGCCACTTGCCTGCTCCTCTTGAATATAGTCTAAATTGATCATTACCTCTTTGACTGAACACATGAATACGTCTATATCCTATTCTATTTAACATATCATCGATCTTTGAATTATTGAATTCAGTATAAAAGGAATGATTCTTTCGTTCGGGATGTAAATACCATCCATCTTTGACTTGGTTTTCTAGTCTCTTGATCTGTTCATACTTCCCATACTGAGACATCCAAAAAATGAACGAGTTGGCTTTTAATCTCTTTTTCAAAAATTTTAATAATTTGCGTCTTTCGTCCGCTCTCGGCATCGTCGTAATGACGAATGTTAATAATGCTGCATCAAATTTATGTTTACTCTTAATGAACTCGTCAGGAAAAATCAGTGCAGAAAAATCCGGAGACTTTTTCGCCTTATTCAATGCTAGACGACAGGCTTTTCTTTCGAACTGTTCCTTAAATTCTACCGCGCATACTTGAAATCCCATATCCAACAAAGGAAACGTATGACGCAATGCGCCAGCCCCGAAATCAAGGATTGAAACTACACCTTTGCTTTTGAAGAATTCAGCAATCTTCCAAATCACCATGTTCGGTCCCAAGCCAGGACAGCATGAGGTTGTGACATCAACAAAAATATATACTCCCTCATTCGTCTTCAACCTATAGATAGGATTCTGCCACATTCTCATGGATACAATCTCCGACTTGAAAAAATCGGGAAAAAATTGAAAAAAGAATCAACTATTTTTTCCGATCCAAATTCTATTAACAAACTACAAACCGCAATTCCCGCCAAGCAGATTCGTCATTCTTATTTCGTGAAGCGTATCTCGTGGATGGTTTTCGCTTTGGGTGTTGTTTCTCTTTCAACACATATTATCGGCAGAAAAGTGGGACAAAATCATAAAAAATAAAATATGCGCAAAGCGCAATACGGGTGGAGATTGCTGCATAAAAAAAGTGAAGCGTTCTTTGCTTCAGGTTTCCACATCCTCGGATAGAGGCATGCTGGGTCAGGCAGGGAAAAAAGATAGCTTTTAGGAGATGGGATTTGTTGATTCGCCCCGTGAGATAAATTAAAAAAATATCTCACGGGGTAAAATTGCCTCCTATTCGAGACTTCGTGAATCGTGTGTTATTCATGGAAGTAGTTTGCCTTTATCCAGTTGAAGTTCAATATTAAGTGGACGATAACAAGGCCGACTAAAATCAAGCCGCCGCCTTCGTGAATAAACTCGAATGTCTCAGACGAGAGCTTCATGCGAAACAATCCCGTGGCCGCTTGGCTGATAATCAATACAAGCAGAATCGGATTTATAATTTTAAGAGCAGTGTTCCTTTTCATAATAGCCCCTTTGTAAATGGATGAGAACATTAAGTGTTCGATAAGGATATTCTACCTGCTAACCGTTTGTTTTCCAACAACGAAAAATGTGGATTGTGGCGTGAGCTATCCCAGTGACCGCTGCTACTTCGCTTGCCTTCTTCGTCAAAGAAGCTTGGGCTACGAAGCCTCGCAATGATATTTTATTAGATTCCTCGGCTCCGCTCGGAATGACATAAAACGCATAAATGAAAACCCCCCGGTTTCGCCGGGGGGCTAAAAAAATCTCATTTACGGATTTGCTAAACCCTATCAGCTATTCCCTAATCTTTCGTAGCCGCCTGTGCCGCTGCGAGTCTTGCGATGGGGACTCTAAACGGTGAGCAGGAGACGTAGTTCATACCGACACGGTGACAGAAGTCGATACTGCTCGGCTCGCCGCCGTGCTCGCCGCAGATACCGACCTTAAGTTTCTTGCGAGTCTTTCTGCCGAGCTTTGTTCCCATCTCGACGAGTTTTCCTACGCCTGTCTGGTCGAGCTGCTGGAACGGGTCGGATGTGTAAATGCCTTTGCGAACGTATTCGCCTAAGAACTTGCCGGCGTCGTCGCGCGAGAAGCCCATTGTCATCTGCGTCAGGTCGTTCGTCCCGAAGCTGAAGAACTCCGCCTCTTTGGCCACTTCGTCGGCGGTCAGTGCGGCCCGCGGTACTTCAATCATAGTACCGATCATATACTGGATGCGGTCTTTTCTTTCTTTGAAGACCTGCTTGATTTCATCAACGATTTCGTCCTTGACCATCTTCAATTCCGCAACGGCGCCGACCAGCGGAATCATGATTTCCGGCAGGACTTTTTTGCCTTTTTTCTTAACGTTCAGTGCCGCTTCGATAATGGCTCTCGCCTGCATTCGGCCGATAGCCGGATAGGAAATCGAAAGTCGGCAGCCGCGATGACCGAGCATAGGATTGAACTCGTGCAACTGCTCGACCTTTGCCTTGACTACTGCCGGTTTGACCTTGAGTCTTTTGGCCATCTCTGCCTGGGATTTAGTGTCCTGCGGCAGGAACTCATGTAACGGCGGGTCGAGCAAGCGGATTGTCACCGGCAGGCCGGCCATAGCCGTAAAGATGCCTTCGAAGTCACTGCGCTGGTAAGGCAGCAGTTTCTTCAACGCCCCTTCGAATTCCTTTGTGGCGACGGCGTGCTCTTTCCTGATCACGTTTTTCTCTTTTTCAGTCTGGGCCGTTTCGATTTTCAAAAGCATTGTAGCATAATCATCGGCGGCAAGAATCATCTGGCGCACCGCCCAGATGCGGTCACCTTCGAAGAACATGTGCTCGGTCCTGGTAAGGCCGATACCTTCAGCGCCGAAGTCTCTTGCGCGTTTGGAATCTTCCGGTGTATCAGCGTTTGTGCGAACGCCGAGTTTGCGGACCTGGTCGCAAATCTTCAAGAACTTTCCGAAGTCGCCGCTCAGGGTAGGCTCGACCGTGGCAAGCTGCCCGGTCATTACTTCGCCGGACGAGCCATCCAGGCTCATCCAGTCACCTTCTTTGAGGGTCTTCTTGTCAACGGTGAGTTTTTTCGTTGCGTAGTTTATGCTCAGTGCGCTGACACCGGCGATGCAGCATTTTCCCATACCGCGTGCGACGACCGCTGCGTGCGAAGTCATTCCGCCGCGTTCGGTAAGAATGCCTTCGGCCGCGTCCATGCCGCCTATATCTTCAGGGCTGGTCTCGATGCGAACGAGTATGACCTTTTTACCTTTTTTGTTCCATTCTTCCGCGACGTCGGCGGTGAAGACAATCTGTCCGACGGCGGCGCCTGGAGAGGCGGGAAGTCCCCTGGCGATAACGTTGCGCTTGGCCTTCGGGTCGAAGTGCGGGTGCAGCAGGCGGTCTAATTGTTCCGGGGTGACACGGTTGACGGCTTCTTTTTTGGGAATGAGCCGTTCGTTGACCATATCGACTGCGATTTTTACCGCCGCTTCGGCCGTACGCTTGCCGGTTCGTGTCTGGAGGATGTAGAGCACTTTGTTCTGGATTGTGAATTCCATGTCCTGCATGTCCTTGTAGTGCTTTTCCAGTCGAGTCATCAGGGCGGTGAGCTGTTTGTATGCTTTCGGCATGCGGCGTGACAGTTTTTTCAGCGGCAGGGGTGTGCGGATTCCGGCGACCACGTCTTCGCCCTGGGCGTTCATGAGGAATTCGCCGTAGAATTCTTTCTTGCCGGTGCTTGGATTGCGCGTGAAGCAGACGCCGGTGCCGCAGTCGGAGCCCATGTTGCCGAAGACCATGGCCTGGACGTTGACGGCGGTGCCGAGAAGGCCGGTGATTTTGTTGAGCTGGCGATACTTGACTGCTCGTTCGGTCATCCATGAACCGAAGACGGCGTTGATGGCGTGCTTGAGCTGGAGTTTGCCGTCCTGCGGGAATAGTTCGCCGACGTGTTTTTTGTACACGGCTTTGTATTTCTCGACGACCTCTTTGAGTTGGTCGGCCTTGAGTTCGTTATCGAGCTTGACGCCGGCTTTTTCCTTGGCTGCGTGAATTACTTCTTCGAAGTGTTCGTGACTGCAGCCCATGACTACGTCGCCGAACATGTCGATGAACCGGCGGTAGATATCGTATGCGAAGCGGGGATTTCGGGTTTTGCGGATAATGCCTTCGATGACATCATCGTTCAATCCTAAATTCAATATAGTGTCCATCATCCCAGGCATCGATGCGGCGGCTCCGCTGCGGACGCTGACCAGCAGCGGCTTATCGGGGTTGCCGAGCCTGGCGTCCATCGCCTTTTCCAGCTTTGCCAGATTCTTATCCACTTCCTTCTCAAGCCCGCTTGGCCACTTCCCGCCGGATTTGTAATACTCCCTGCACACCTTCGTCGCAATCGTAAACCCCGGCGGCACCGGCACACCCAGATTCGTCATCTCAGCGAGATTCGCCCCCTTACCGCCCAGAAGTTCCTTCATCTTCGCATTGCCTTCGGCCTTTCCGCCGCCGAAAAAAAACACCCTTTTTTCTGCCATTCTAAAATTCTCCAGTAATATAGTTTTCAAATCTAACTGCTTTTCAGATCGTTCAATTTCTCGAACACACATTCTTAAGCCTATGAGAGCAACCCCCTCATAAACAAAGGAAGCCCAATATATTCCGCCGGGCTCTCTCTGTCAAGAGTTAGATTTTTTTTGCCGTTTCGGCCGAAGGCTTCGTTCCCCCTCCTGTCATTCCTGCGGAAGCAGGAATCCATACGGGATACTATTCGCAGAGCCAGGCAATGTACGAATGACGATGGACGAAAAACACGCAGCTGCAGCTTGAATCGCAATCCGCTAATCCCTTCTTGTCATGCTGAGCGTAGCGTAGCGGAGTCGAAGCATCCTGTCATCGAATTTTAAAATTCCAATTCTCTCTGTCATCTCTGCCTAAGGCACACCCAAGCTGGAGAGCATCGCAGCAATCTAATTCACCAATCAACTTACCTTGGGCATCCCGTAGGGAAATTAACTAAATTACTCTTGCTTTTACTTATACGCAGCGTTAGATTTACCCCGTGAGATAATAAAACTTTGGATTTGTCTAACGGGAAGAATCCCATGAGATGGCGGCTTATCCTGCTTCGGCAACGGCCTTCGCCGTGACGAGTAACCTATCTCACGGGATGAATGCTTTTTTGCGGTAAGGTGCGTCAAGTCAAATTGAGGTGTAACGTTATGGCTAAGTACAGTATTGATCAAAAAAGTAATAAGGATGTTCAGTTGGGCAGGATAATGACCTCGCAGTCCAGGGCCGGAAGCGTCAGGGATTCAGTCGAACAAAAAGGCCAGGCCGGCGGCTCGAAAGCCAACCTAACCAGGACGGCGACAGCGCTAACGCATGAGCGAATCGCCGAACGGGCGTGGGAAATCTGGCAAAAGCGTGGTTGCAGACCCGGCGAAGACGTATGGAACTGGAATGAGGCCGAAACCCAACTCAGGGCCGAATTAGACATCGATTGACGTTCTGTTTCGGTACGACAGAGGATGCGTCAGACGCACACTGGCGCGAAAGGATGTTCACTATACACAATACGCTAATCCCCACCTTGTCATCTCGACCGAGGCGCAGCCGAGCGGAGAGATCAGAGATTAAGCCTATTCGCTCCTTGTCATTCCTGTGCAAGCAGGAATCCATAATAAAAAGTCTAATCCGATAATTTTATAATCAACATTTGCATATCCACAAACGCCTTTTATTTAGTGGAAAGTCGTTAGTCAAAACGCTATCCCCTAAACAAGGAATTCCTGCTTGATTATGTCCGTTTGGAGTGGTATTCTGGTTTGTTTGCGGGAAGTGCGTCTAATTGAGATTATTTAGGATAATTACAATATGGCGGAGAAATTAGCTGCTACAATTATAGTCGTTGCAAAAACAGATTACCACAAGACCTACGAAAATTATTACCTGATGCTTTAAATCAGACATCTTTAACCTTGGATTGCAGAAAGAATTGGGAATTAAGATGGACAAGATTACAAAATTAAAAACAAGAGAAATTATTGATGATTTTGCAAAAGAAGTCACAAAAGCAAAGAGGAAAGGTTTGCCACCCGATAAGACGGTTATAGATTTTAGAAATGAACGCAGGCATGGTATAGAAAGGGATATTTATTATGTGCCACTCGAATTATTGCGATATAGAAAAGATAACGGACGGATTTCCTCTGATATTTTAAACTATGAAAAGGCTAAAGTTTTATTAGATGAAAAGAGGAAAGAATCGCAGAAAATAATCCGGCAATTTTTGGAAGAAAAAGACAAGGAAAAAACCGAAGAATTGAAGCGTTCAATTAAACATGAGGGACAAAGAGAACCAGCTATAATTACCTGCGATGGTTTCCTGATAAATGGTAACCGCAGAAAAATGGTGATGGAAATATTAGCTGAAGACCCTAAACATCGGGGTGACCCAAAGCTTACAGATATGAAGGTTGTTATTCTCCCCAGCATAGGTGAAGAAGGAGGACCGCCAACACTTAAGGAAATTGAGGAAATTGAGAACCGATATCAACTCCAGAGCGAAGCCAAAGCCGAATATTATGCATTTGATAGGGCTTTGTCGATGAGGCGGAAAATTGAAGTCGGAATGACTTTAGAAGAACAACTGAGAGACGATCCAATTTATGCAGGGCTCGTACCAAAAGAGTTCAAAAAAGCGGTTCAGACATTCAAAGATAGTTTTCTTAATCCATTAGAGTGTGTTGATAGATATCTAAGTAATCTTGGAAGAGACGGACTATATAGTACGATTTCTAAGGGATTAGGCGACCCCGAAGGCCGATGGCAAGCATTTCTGGATTACTATAATTATGTTTATAAACGGCTTCTTGATGATAAAAAACGTCATAAGCATGGAATTTCAGAAGAGGAAGTTGGGAAAATCGAAGACATTGCTTTCAAGATCATCAGAATGCGGCAAGTACGAGGCTTACCAGGCATAACAAAAGTACATGATGTCATGAGGAAGATGCACGCATGGCTTGGTAAAAAGGAATCTAAAAAGGAGTTGATGAAACTCATAGATATTTCCTTGGGCTTGCCGAAAAAAGAAACAATGGATGACAAAGGCAGAGAATATAGTGAGCGAACAATTGATACTATGTGGGGTCAAACATATAGTGCGGAAATTAACAGACAGCTCATAAAAGCTGTCAATAACTTCGAATATAAAAAAGGTCAAGAAACTCCTATCAATCTACTGAAAGCAGCTCTGAAAAAACTTGACCATGATGACATGAAGCCTGAATATGTAAAAATATCCGAGATACCAGCAGCAATGAAACTAGCAGAAAGTGTTAAAGTACGGGCTAAAGAGATCGTAAATGAATTTTATCACTACAAGAAAGATCATGATAAGTTAAAACAAAAGTACAACAAATAAGTATTACAAATGCTAATTGATGTCTCAAAGAGCAATATAATTATAAATGAATCCTCGATAAAGCTGAAACCCGACCAAGTAAACCAGTTAAAGTTTTGGGGCTTTGTTAAAGGATCTAAAAGCAATGTATATGTATTAAATTCCCAAAGCTTTGATACTCTACTATTAAAACTTCTAAGATATTTCAATGCCGAAGGGATATTCTATCATCTGTCACAATCTTGTCAAAAACACGTATCAGAACTGAACCAAAAAATCCAAAATTTTGAAGAGATAAGAAATTTAGGCAAAGAATATAAGAATGGAAATTTTGATAGTAATCAATTTAATGAGTTCGCTTTATTTGTTAATAACAACATCTCAAGGAAACTTAAAGAACACCAGTTAAAGGCTGCTTTTCATCTTTACTTAGTTGGAAATGGGGCAAACTTTTCTGTTCCAGGAAGTGGAAAAACAACGGCAATCCTAAGCGTTTATGAAAAACTGAAGTCAGAAGGTAAAGTTAACTTACTATTCATAGTTGGTCCTCCTGCCTGTTTTGGGCCGTGGAGAACAGAATTCAAAGAAACCTTTGGGCGTCCACCAGACTGGAGAATTCTTGCGGGTGGTAATCCAGATGAAAGAAAGGGCGAATATTTTAGCCCTGCTTCTCAAAAAGCAGAGTTATATCTCACCACCTTTCAGACACTTTTAAATGACCAAAGTGAAGCGATAACATTTTTAGGACAACAGGGAATAGAAGCATTATTAGTTATAGATGAAGCACATTATATAAAACAAATTGAAGGTAACTGGGCAAATGCTGTGCTCGGTATTGCTGAACATGCCAAATACAGATGTGTATTGACGGGAACTCCTATGCCAAGAAGCTATACAGATGTATTTAATTTGTTTGACTTTTTGCATCCCGGAGGTGAGGCCATAGATTCAGACACCAAAATAAGAGTTCAAATTCACGAAGAACATAACGATCCAGCATCTGCAAAGGAAATTCTTAAAGAAAGTATTGGACCATTGTTCTATCGGGTAAGGAAATCCGAGCTTGGTCTGTTACAACCCATATTTCATCCCCCCTATGTTTTAAAAATGAACAAATACGAGAAATTAATCTATGATGCGATACAGCACAAGATTAGGAGTTATTCAAAACAAGATTATTTGAAAAATATTGATTTAGTTAGAACATTAATAAAAGGTAGAATCATCAGGTTGAGACAATGCGTTTCATACATAAAATTATTATCAAAAGCAGTTGAAGATTACAGGGAGAAACTCATTGATGATGAGTCAGATTTGGCTAAATTAATATACGACTATGACAATTTAGAAGTGCCTGCAAAGTTGGAGTATCTAAAACAATTTGTTGGCAACCTACAAGAAATGAAACAAAAAGTTGTAATTTGGGCCAATTTTATAGATACCATCAAGCTAATAAAGAATTACTTAACTGATGCTGGGTACTATTGTAAGTTAATTTATGGGGATATACCTATTGTTACGGTGAGCGATGAAGAAACCAGAGAAAGAATTCGTGATGAATTTGTAGACGCTAATAGTGGATTAGACATTTTGGTAGCCAATCCCGCTGCTTGTGCTGAGTCGATATCGCTCCATAAAACATGTTACCATGCAATATATTACGACCTATCATATAATTGTGCCCAATATCTTCAATCTCTAGACAGAATTCATAGAGTCGGAGGTTCTGAGATAAATCAGGCTCATTACCATTTCTTACAATACGAAAATACGGTTGACCAAGATATAAAGGCTAACCTAGAGCAAAAGGCCGAGAAGATGTATGATATAATAGAAGAAGACTATGGTATATATTCACTCGATATGTTTGAAGAAGATGATGAAACTAAAGCTTATGAAAGGCTTTTTATAGAAAATGACATTTGAATTTGAAAAAGTTTCCATTCAACAAATAATAGTTTTTTCTGAAATTGTGAACGAGTCCTCTCTTCTACAGAAGGAATTTATCGAAAAGACATACCTGAGAAACGCCACACATTTTGACGAAACTGTTAAGTTTTTGCAAGAATTAGGCTTGATAGAAACCAAAGAAAATAAGGTAGCACTTAAATCCAAATACGAAGAATTCTTAATTGGCCTCAAGGAAGTCCGAAGACCAAAAGAAAAAGTCAAAAAGTTTATCATAGATTATTTTGTAAGCCGAAAAACTTCTTTTTCTGAGTATCTGAACGAGTTTTTTTCTCAGTTCCATTTTGAGAACAAACAATATGAATTTACGCCAAGTGCTTCTCAAAGACTCAAATATAGTGGACTGAGAAATTTTCTTATTGACCTTGAATTCATGTATCTGGATTCAACTGAAACAAAATATATCATAGCAGAAGCTTATTCATCAACTTATACAAAGTTTAAGCAATCTGGTCAGGTATCACCGGAAGAGTTTCTTAAGGCTCAGCAAAGAAAGGATGAAATTGGCAAAGCAGCAGAAATACAGATTATTGAGTATGAAAAGGAAAGATTGTCACTTTTTCCAGATTTGGCCGAAAAAATAGAACATACTACCCTTAGAGATGTTTCAGCAGGCTATGATATAAAAAGCTTTGATGGGAAATTTAATAACGATGGGAATCCTATCCGAAGGCACATTGAAGTAAAAGCGGTCTCACCTCAGGATTATGGATTTCACTGGACGAGAAACGAAGTTGAAAAATCTAAATATTATAATCAAGATTACTATTTATATTTATTGCCAGTCATAAATAAAGAAACATTTGACTTAAAAGCTCTCAAAATAATCAAGGACCCATACTCCAATATTTATGAGCAAGAGAGCGAATGGGATCGCACATATGAGGTTTTAACTTTCTCCTTAGCTCGAAAGTGCTCTAAATAAAATTCCTGAAGATATACAAAAAGAATGGACCACAAAGTTTTTATTCGCTACACTAACTCGTTATGGAACCTGATAGACTAAATATAATATATAAGGGAAACTGTGCAAAACAGTTATCAAAGGATTCACGCTTTCCTAATAATAGTATAGATCTTATTATTACTTCTCCTCCCTACGCAGATAGAAGAAAAGATATATACGGTGGTGTTCATCCCAATAAATATGTAGAATGGTTTTTGCCAATTTCCGAGCAACTCTATAGGGTGCTAAAACCAACAGGTTCGTTTATTTTAAATATTAAAGAAAATGTTAAGAATGGAGAAAGACAAACATATGTTTTGGAGCTAATCATAGCTCTTAAAAAACAAGGGTGGCATTGGACGGAAGAATACTGTTGGTATAAGAAAAATTCATATCCTGGTAAATGGCCAAATAGATTTCGGGATAACTGGGAGAGGTGCTTGCATTTTACAAAACAGAAAAAGTTCATAATGTATCAGGATGCTGTAAAGGTGCCAATCGGGAATTGGGCTAAACAAAGATTCAAATCGATGACAGAAAATGATTTTCGTAGAAGCATTTCTGGTACAAATAGTAAGTTTGGTAGGAATGTTGCTAATTGGTTGAACAAAAGGAAAGTTTACCCCCATAATGTTCTGGTTTTCGAGAATGAGCATTATATGGAGCCCGGGACAGTAGTACATTTATCTACGGAATGCAACAATCGTAACCATAGTGCTGTTTTCCCTATCGAATTGCCGAGTTGGTTCATAAAGCTATTTACCAAAAAAGGTGACGTAGTCCTTGACCCATTTATTGGTATTGGTACGACAGCAATAGCTACAATGTTGTTGGGAAGAAGTTATATAGGCATCGAAATTTCAGGCGAATATATAAAACGAGCAAGAAACAATATTCAACAGCTAAAAAAGTGCTATTAGGCATAGATACTTTGTAATATAGACCATCACAAAGAAAATAATGGTTGTCATCAATGAAACCATAAAGAACAAGAAGCAGATTGACAAAACAATCGCCGCCCCCTGCGGCCGGTCAATCCGGCTGCGGCCTGTCCTTCTCGTCAGGGCGGAACCTGCCGTAGCACTGCGCCGGGACAAGTAAAGAAAAGATAGACGACAGAAGCCAGAAGCCAAATTGAAAAATTTCACCACATACAGAATCTCCTGAATATCTCTTTATATGCGGCATCCCCAAAATTTAAGTTGAAAGTATCCTGCATAAACTCAATCAAAAACTCTTAACCAGCGATTCATAAAGATCAATTGGAAAAAAACCTCGTACGTAAAGCGCGTAGCTTAGCCACAAGTCCGCGCTTTACGTATAAAGGTATAAATAATTGAAAGCCGGTTTTATTTATGTTAATTTTTTGCACGTGATTGAATTAATCATTCGTGTTTAGTATATAGTTGATAGCCGTTAGTCTTTTCGGCCGGGCGATAAAATAAGAAAGATTGCTAATGAATGGGGAAACTGTAATAATCTATCGTAAAGAGTAAAAGTGCGTAAGGCAAAAGGGCATTCATACCATGAGAGGTCACTTTTATTATCTCATTTTACAAAGATAGAAAGGAGATTCATTATGAGAACATTGACTTTTGTTATAATTTTGGCATCGACCTGCATTCTGGGATGTGCCTCGCTCGAATCAAAAACCGAGAATGAGAAGGAGATTCCTCTTTCGCAGGTGCCCAAGGCGGCGGTCGAAGCGGCCCAGAAGGCCGTCGAGAATATCGCCTTGACGGAAGCCGAGGTCGAAGAGGAAGCCGGCCAGAAAGTGTATGTACTGGAAGGAACTGCGAACGGAATGGAGTATAAAATCGAAGTTACCGCCGACGGCAAAATCATCGAAGTGGAGCATGAAGACGAGAACGAGGACGATGATTAGATAGGCCTGACGAGTGTGACTGTTATAAGACTTGCAGCTTGCAGGAGTGTTTCAGGGGAGTGTAAACGGGAAATCCCAAATCATACGAGTTAAGGAGAGAGCTATGAAAACAATTCGACAGATTGGTTCGCTGGCATTTGTATTGGGGCTGTTTGTTACCATATTTGCCGGAGTGCCCTGGCATGTGATAGTAGCCGACGACCCGGTCGTACCGTGGTGGCTCAGGATAGCAGTATTCTGCCTCCTTGGCGGTATCCTTGTGGTCCTGCTGACACTGGCTCTGGAACAGGGCAAATACAAAACATCTAAGGATGAGCTTGTTGTCGATCAGTCCCAGCAGGGTGTTTTACTTCTAAATTCTACAGAAGTACCCGGCCGAGAGGTCACAGAGATTTTAGGTCTGGCTCAGGGCCATACGGTATTTGCTATCTGGCTCGGCAAGGACCTATCCGCCATAGTCAGACTTATCCTTGGCGGTGAATTGACTGAATACACGGAGATGATGGGAAAGGCCCGCACAATAGCTATTAACAGGATGATCGCCTCGGCGGCAGAAATGGGAGCGGATGCAATAATCAATGTTCGCTATATGACTACAAGTGTCGTGGGCAGTGCAGCCGAACTTTTAGTTTACGGCACGGCCGTCAAGCTCAGTGAATAGAAGTTAACAAAACAATCGCCTCTCCCTACGGCGGGGCAATAAAATAGTAATATGAGATACTTAATATTCTTTCTAATCTTGTTTTGTGCGGGCTGTTCTTCCGTCCCTAAGGTCGGCGGTCTTGACCTTCATTTAGGTAAGCACGAGCACGGGCTATGGTACGATTCAGATGATAGACAATATGACCCGAACGGCTGGGGATTAAAGTTTTCTATACTCTATGGCAAGCTGGTTGACCCTTACGGCAAATGGGGCGAAAATCCATGGGAGGGTGATAAACCAGTTTTTGTCCTTCGCAGTCCGTTTATCATATTTCCATATATCTCAATCTCTTTGGGTGAATACGGTCTTTATCTGGGCGTTAAGCCGTATGAGGTCTGGGCGCCGAAACATTTGGTATCTGACAGTTACGGTCCGTGGTGGAAAGATGAAGTAGGAACAAAGAATGATCCGGCAGAGTTTTTGTGTTTTACAGCAAGTATGAGACGTACACGCTGGAAATAAAATGAGTAAGAAGGCTATATACAGACATAAAAAAAGCGGGGATTTGTTTGCGATTGGAACACTAAGTGTTGTGCTGCATGAGGTGACCAGAACACGAAAAGTAGCTGTGAACAATAAAGCTTGAGTATGACGAAATAATCAACACCCCCTTTCGGCTGGTCAATAAAATAGCCATCATGTCAGCGGGATGATTTCTTTTATTAGTTTATGTTGTTTATTTGCAAATAAATCTTTTGTATAATGGAATTGACAAGTCAGGGATCGTTTTTAGGCAGTATAAATGGGCAGTTCCCAAAAAAATAATTAAAGGACAAACCATGGCTGAGAGAATAAACCGTCGTAATTTCATTAAGAAAACTCTGACCGCCACGGCGGTGGCTTCGGCAGCATTAAGTTTGGAAGAAAAGACCTTGCTTGCAAAGCCGGACAATTCTTCCAAATCCACCGACAACAAAGATGTCAAACTAATGTCAACGGGAAAAATCGGCAATGTAGAGATAAGCAGGCTTATCTGTGGTGGCAATCTTATCAGCGGTTATGCGCACAGCAGGGATTTGATCTATGTTTCGCCGCTGTTGATAAACTACTTCACGGATGAAAAGATAATGGAAACATGGTCGATATGCGAGAAAAACGGAATTAATACCTCTATTATATATGCCGGTGATAAACGGGCGGTCGAGCTTTTCAAGCGATATAAAGACGAAAGCGGCGGTAAGATGCAGTGGCTATCTCAAACCGAGCCTAATTCACTAAATATTGAAGGGGCGGTTGATGAAGCATTGGAATACGGGGCTTCGGCGGTCTTCCTTGTAGGCAATCTGGGCGATAAGTGGACGTTCGAAAACCGCATAGACCTGATAGAAAAGTTCGTCAATTATGTAAAAAAACAGGGAGTTCCCGCGGGTGTTGCGTGCCATTCCATCCAAACACCTATCGCGGTTGAAACCGCCGGTATAGATGTTGATTTTTATATGAAAACTATGCACAGTGACAGTTACTGGTCAAAAAGACGACCGGAACAGAACAAACAGGTTATCGACAATACTGTTGATAACTACTGGGATATGACTCCTCAACAGACCATCGAATTCATGGGAGAAGTTAAAAAGCCATGGATTGCATACAAGGTCCTTGCTGCGGGAGCTATACATCCAAAGGACGGATTCAAATATGCCTTTGAAAACGGTGCCGATTTTGCCTGTGTAGGAATGTTTGACTGGCAGATCGAAGAGGATGTTGTATTAGCCGAGCGAATAATAAAACAATTCGAAAAACGAAAACGTCCGTGGCGTGGCTGATAAAATAGCCGTTAGAGAAACAATGACAGGAAAGAATCGGGCAAAGGATGAGTATATATGAGGTATGCAGGACTTACCGATGAGCCGAAAAGAAGAAAACTCGAACGTGGAAACCCTCGCGACTTCAGAGTTATGCAGCAATTCACTTCCGAGTCGGCCGCCCGGCAATGGGAAAGGAGAATGATGAACCAGGGATGTGAGAAAGATACCATCGGCAAAGACTGGAAATACGGCTATACCTTTTCAATCCGATCAATCCGAAGTTAGTTCGTTATTCGTGATTTGTGGTTCGCGGTTCGTGGTTCGTAAAAACCAATTCACCAATTCACTAATCAACTAATCCGCTAATTCTCTTACCTTAGGCATCCCGCTGGGAAATCAACTCATTATTTGTTTCCAACACTTGATTTTTGGCCTGCGGCGGTGCATACTGTTGTGTTACAGAAGATATGCGCAGTGGTTTAATGTAAATTTTAATTTTCGGCGGGCGCAGATGAAGGCGTTTTCGATAACGGATTTGGCGGCGGTTATAAAAGCACAGGCTCTGTGTGATTCGGGTCACCAGTTGCCGGCTGCGAAGAGCGCACCTTCTTTTGCCGGCGTCAGTACCGACTCGCGAACCGTTAAGGCCGGCGATTGTTTCTTTGCGATTGCAGGCGAAAATTTCGACGGGCACAATTACCTCGGCGACGCGTTCGCAAAAGGCGCTTTCTGTGCCGTCATCGAAAGGGACATCGACGTCAAAGAGTTTGCCGGTAAGTGCGTGCTGAAGGTTCGTGACACTATCAAAGCCTTAGGCGATTTCGCACGGGAGTATCGCAGGCGGGCGGGTTACAA
>Ga0315548_1000676_pt1 | contig 31360 bp, 31 predicted proteins | sample SalMarSW160110MG_2_FD_202540 | JGI IMG/M metagenome (GOLD analysis project Ga0315548, IMG submission 202540) | Salt marsh sediment microbial communities from the Plum Island Ecosystem LTER, Massachusetts, United States - Salt Marsh Sediment SW1601-110 ... | reverse complement strand
CATATTAAAGAAAATATCAAGATTACTATGGGTGCTGGTGCCTTAGCAGGGACGCCAATTGATGCAAATAAGTACAGCGAAGAAGCATCAAAAGCGTTAAAAGAATTTGGTGATTTTCAGGAAACCTTTGACATAAAACCGGTAGATAACTCTTTAGATTCAGTAAGCGACAGAGACTTTGTAATTGAAATTATTAGTACTTTATCTATTGTTGCTATGCACTTATCTAGGCTGGCAGAGGATTTAATTATCTGGTCAACGCAAGAATTTGGTTTTGTGGAAATTGATGAAGCCTATTGCAGCGGAAGCTCGCTAATGCCGCAGAAAAAAAACGCAGACAGCTTGGAGTTAATCAGAGGCAATACCGGTAGGATATACGGCAATTTAGTCAGTGTATTGACCATGATGAAGGGCCTGCCGCTTACTTATAACAGGGACATGCAGCTAGATAAAGAGCCTTTATTTAATTCTTTTGAAATAATGTCTAAAGAATTAGAGGTGTTGACAGGGCTTATAAAAACACTTGAATTTAATAACACCAAAATAGGAAAGGCCTTAGAAGACGAATCATTATACGCCACAGATATTGTATACTATCTTGTGGACAAAGAGGTGCCGTTTAAAGAAGCACATACGATTGTCGGGAAGCTGGTTAGATATTCTATTGACAATAACATTGAGATTAAGAAACTACCTAAAGATAAGCTAAAACAGTTTTCTGACAAATTTGTTATGGACGAGATAGTTGAGTTGTTTGATCCAAAAAAATCTGTTGAATCTAAGAAGTCTATCAAAAGAGAGCAAAATTAAAATGCACGAATTTAAATACAGGAATAATGAACTTTATTGCGAGGGGGTAAGGGTGGCCGATATAGCCAAAAGGGTAGGCACCCCCGCATATATCTACAGCAAGAAGACCTTAGTTGACCATTATCAAAAGATTAGGAAGGCCTTTAAGAGTATTAAGCCCTTGACCTGTTTCTCGGTGAAGGCCAATTCCAATTTAGCTATTTTGAAAATCTTAGCCGAACAAGGCGCGGGTATGGATGTAGTTTCAGGAGGCGAGCTTTATCGGGCCCTGAAAGTAGGGGTAAGCCCGAGAAAAATAGTTTACGCTGGTGTAGGCAAAAGCGAAAAAGAAATTGCCGCGGCAATAAAGGCGGGAATCCTTTTCTTTAACGCGGAGTCTGTTCCGGAGCTGGCCCTGATTGACCGGGTGGCCGGGCGTCTGCGCAAAAAGGTAAACGTGTGTTTAAGGATAAATCCCGACGTAGACCCGCATACGCACAAGTTCATTACCACAGGCAAGATGACCAATAAGTTTGGCTTAGATGTGCAGACTGCCGAAGAGCTCTTTCTGCGGGCGAAAATCTTCTCGCACTTGAGGTTAACCGGCCTGCATATCCATATCGGCTCGCAGATAACCAGCTTTCGGCCTTTTGTCAGGGCAATTAAAAAGGTGAATGTATTAATAGAGCGCTTAAAAAGAAAAGGAGTCTGTTTAAAATATTTTAATATCGGCGGGGGCTTAGGGATAGTCTATCGCAACGAGAAGCCGCAATCCGCGCAGGAGTTTGCCCGGGCGCTGCTGCCTTTGCTGAAGAAGACAGGGCTTAAGATTATCCTTGAGCCGGGCAGGTTCATTGCCGGGAACAGCGGCATCCTGGTTGCCAGGATAGTTTATCTAAAGAATACGCCGGGCAAGAACTTTGCCATTGTGGACGCGGGAATGAACGACTTAATTCGCCCCTCTCTATATGAGGCCTATCATGAGATATTGCCTATTGTTCGAAAATCGAAAATCCCTCCTACGCCAAGGCTTCGGAGGGCAGGCGAAATTCGATATGATATAGTCGGCCCAATCTGCGAGAGTGGGGATTTTCTGGCCAAACACAGAAATCTGCCGCCTTTGCAGGCCGGAGGGCTTTTGGCGGTAATGAGCGCCGGGGCCTATGGTTTTACCATGTCCAGCAATTATAATTCTCGTCCGCGGGTTGCCGAGGTCCTGGTGAATAAAAACAGATTTACTGTGGTCAGGACGCGCGAATCCTATGCTGACTTAGTCAGGCATGAAATTATCCCGAGGAAGCTCTAATGCAAGAGATTAGCTTTACAAAAATGGTTGCCTCTGGCAACGATTTCATCATTATTGATAGATCCGAAATCCGAAATCCGAAATCCGAAATCCGAAATCCGGACCTGGCAAAGCAACTCTGCCAGCGCAAGCTCTTTGTGGGTGCGGATGGCCTGCTCTTAATCGAGCCCTCAAAGAAGGCCGACTTTAAGATGCGCGTCTTTAATCCTGACGGCTCTGAAGTGGATATGTGCGGCAATGGAGCGCGTTGTGTAGCGCTATATGCGGCTAAGAAACGAATTTGTGCCGCTAAAATGGTTATTGAAACACGCGCAGGTAATTTAGAGGCCGAGGTCAAGCAGGATAAAGTAAAGCTGAAGATGTCCCGCCCTAAAGACTTAAGGCTAAGGTTTAATCTGGATGTTGATGGCCAGACTCAAAACGCGAACTATATCAATACCGGTGTGCCGCATCTAGTCTCTTTTCTGGAACGCTTAGGCGGCTTTAATGTTATAGATGCAGGAAAAGCAATCCGCTATCACTCTGAATTCCAACCTGAAGGCACGAATGCCGATTTTGTGCAGGTGCTGGATAAAGACCATATTGCCTTAAGGACTTACGAGAGGGGCGTGGAAGAAGAGACCCTGGCTTGCGGCACAGGGGCGGTGGCCGCAAGTATAATCACCGCCTACGAAATGGAAGAGAAACCGCAGGGTAGATACAAGATTGAGGTCAATACGCAAAGCGGCGAGACCCTCACCGTTTATTTTAAGATAAAAGAAGATAAGATTGACGAGGTATTTTTAGAAGGAAAAGCAAAGATTGTTTATAAGGGAGGCTTATATGTTTAAGGGCTCTTTGGTAGCGATTATTACGCCGTTTAAAAACGGAAAACTTGACGAAAAAACCCTTAAGGGTTTAATTGAATTTCAGATTAAAAACGGCACCTCCGGTATTGTGCCTTGCGGCACGACAGGCGAATCAGCGACCCTTTCTTTGGAAGAGCACGAAAGGGTGGTGGAGCTCGCTATCCAGACTACCGCAGGAAGGGTTCCGGTAATTGCCGGCGCCGGTTCCAATAACACAGCCGAAGCCGTGAGGCTGAGCAAATACGCAAGGTCTGCCGGCGCAGATGCGGTGCTTCTAATTACTCCTTATTATAACAAGCCTACACAACAGGGAATCTATCTTCACGTTAAGACTGTTGCCGAAGAAGCGGACATCCCCATTGTGCTTTATAATATAGCCTCGCGCACAGGTGTCAACATCGAAGCGGATACAGTTGCCAAGATTGCCCAGATTAAGAATGTCGTAGCGATTAAAGAGGCCAGCGGCAATATAGTTCAGATGGCCGAGATTAAGAGATTGTGCGGGGATAATCTTACGCTTATTTCCGGAGACGACGCGCTTACGCTTCCGGTTCTGGCCATCGGGGGAACAGGGGTAATCTCCGTGGTGGCCAACATTGTGCCTGCCGAAACAGCCGAGATGATTAAGCAATTTGAAGCGCAGAATTTAGAGAAGTCAAGAGAGATATATCTTCGGCTTTTGCCTTTAATCAAGGCAATGTTTATTGAGACCAATCCTATTCCGGTAAAGACCGCTATGGGGATGATGGGTAGGATTTCGCCGGAACTTCGCCTTCCGCTTTGCCCGATGCTGCCGGAAAACGAAAAAAGATTAAAAAAAGTACTCAAGGAATATAGGCTGATATGATCAGGCTTGTTATCAGCGGTTGCTACGGAAAGATGGGCAAAAGGATAAATGCCCTGGCCTCTGCCGATAAAGAGTTTAAGATAGCGGGGGCAATAGAGGTTGGGGACAATCCTGAGGTAATCAAAGAAGCAGATGTATTGGTTGAGTTTACTAATCCCGCTGCAACCTGCGAGCATCTTGATTTAGCGGTTAAATACAAAAAGGCCGCGGTAATTGGCACAACAGGGTTGGAGGCGCAGCAGGTGCAAAAGGTTAAACAGGCGAGTGGCAATATACCTGTACTATTTTCTCCCAATATGTCTTTGGGGGTGAATCTTGTATTTAGATTGGTTAAAGAGGCCGCGCAAAAATTAGGCGCCGGTTACAAAGCGGATATTGTTGAGGCCCATCATGTCCACAAGAAGGATGCCCCCTCGGGTACAGCTAAACGATTAGCGGATTTGATTAAGCAGGCGCCCGGCCGCGAAAAGGAAGAGGTCAAGATTGACTCTATTCGCGAAGGAGAGATTGTTGGCGAGCACCAGGTGTCTTTTGAGAGCGCCCAGGATACAATAACCATCAAACATAGCGCAAAGACCAGAGATGTCTTTGCCCGGGGAGCCCTGGAAGCGGCTAAATTCCTCATAAAACAGAAACCCGGGTTATATGATATGCAGGATGTAATTGAGAGTAGAAAAAAATGAGAATAGCAAGAGCAGACAGGTTGAAGAAATTGCCGCCGTATCTTTTTGCGGAAATAGATAAAGCCAGGAGAGAAGCGCGGAGTTCAGGCCGCGATATAATCGATTTAGGCGTAGGCGACCCGGATCAGCCCACTCCCCGCCATATTGTAGATAAGCTCTGTGAAGCGGCGAAGGATTCGGCCAACCATCATTATGCCCTGGATTCTGGCATGTCTGCCTTCAGGGAAGCGATTGGCCTCTGGTACCAAAAAAGATTTAACGTGCAGCTTGACCGGGATAGAGAAATTCTGCCCTTAATCGGTTCCAAAGAGGGTTTGGCGCATTTGCCTTTAGCGCTAATTAATCCCGGGGATGTAGCCTTGATCCCGGAGCCCTGTTATCCGCCGTACCGTTCGGCAACTATCTTTGCCCAAGGCCTGCCGCAATATCTGCCGCTCCTTGAGGAAAATAGGTTCCTGCCTCAATTAGATAAAGTTCCCCGCCGGATTTTGGCTAAGGCCAGGTTGCTTTTCTTGAATTATCCCAATAATCCTACGGCTGCGGTTGCGCCGGATGAATTCTTGAGCAACGCCCTTGAAATTTGCCGCAGGCATAATATTGCGCTTGTGCAGGATGCCGCCTATTCAGAGCTTACCTTTGATAATTATAAGGCAGCGAGCATATTGCAGATTGAGGGTGCAAAAGACACAGCCGTGGAATTCCATTCGCTTTCCAAGACCTATAATATGACCGGATGGAGAGTAGGCTGGGCCTGCGGGAACCGCGATATCATTACCGCGCTTGCTCAGGTTAAGTCCAATATAGACTCCGGTGTTTTTCAGGCGATTCAGGTTGCCGCAATTGAGGCCTTAAATACAGGCCCTGAACATCTTCAGAATTTGGTTAATCTATACCAGCAAAGGCGCGATCTGCTTTGTCAGGGATTGCAGGCCTTGGGTTGGAAGGTGAACAGGCCGCGAGCCACTTTCTATCTCTGGGTCAGGCTTCCTCAAGGGCATACGGATTCCATTAAGTTTGCCCGGGCTCTTCTGAATAAGGCAGACGTAGTGGTCACCCCGGGGGTTGGATTTGGCCCCTCCGGCGAAGGCTATATCCGCATGGCCTTCACTGTCTCCAAGGAAAGATTGCAGGAAGCAGTAGCCAGAATTAAAAGAGTCATTTAATGACCGCTTCTTATATCGCGCTGGGTTCAAATTTGGGAGACCGCAATAAAAATATCAGACTTGCCCTTGAATGGTTAAAACAAGACCCCGCCGTCAACGTTGTTAAAATTTCCTCACTCGTTGAAACCAGGCCGCACAACTGTCCCGGTCCTCAGCCAAAATTCCTCAACGCAGCAGCCAAAATAGAAACCAGTTATTCTGCGCGCCAGTTACTTGCCAAGTTTCAGGAGATTGAAGGTAAATTAGGCCGCAAGATGCCTCATGCTAAAAACTCTGCGCGCACTATCGATTTGGATATTTTGCTCTATGGGGATTTAGAAATAGACGAAGCAAATCTGCGAATTCCGCATCCCCGGATGTGGCAGAGGGAGTTTGTAACATTGCCTTTGAAGGAAATCGCACCGGAGTTATTCAAAGAATGAAAATTATTACCGATATTAACAAGATGCGGTTGTGGTCTAAAGGGACAGGCCAGCAAAATAAGACGATTGCTTTTGTGCCGACGATGGGCTATCTGCATGAAGGGCACTTAAGTTTAATGCGTAAGGCACGTTCTGAAAACGACTATCTAGTTGTCAGTATCTTTGTTAATCCTGCCCAGTTTGGACCAAAAGAAGACCTCAAGCGCTACCCACGCAACTTTACCCGAGATAAAAGATTGGCCAGATTATGCGGCACGGATATTATCTTTTATCCCAGGGCTTGCGATATGTATCCCGATGGATACAAGACCTACGTTAATGTTGAGGGCTTAAGCAATGTCCTCTGCGGGGTATCGCGCCCGGGGCATTTTCGCGGGGTAGCCACCGTTGTGTTGAAACTGTTTAATGTCGTCGGCCCGGACATTGCCTACTTTGGCCGGAAGGATGCCCAGCAGGCGATTATTATCAAGAAGATGGTAAGCGACTTGAATCTCTCCGTAAAGATAAAGGTCTTGCCGATTGTGCGCGAGAAAGATGGCCTGGCGATGAGTTCGCGCAATCGCTATTTAGGTCGGGGACAAAGAGAAAATGCAATAATTTTATATAAATCTTTACAAACCGCCGTCGGTATGGTAAAATCTAAAAATAAGTCTCCTCGGGAAATCACGGCTCTGGTGCGCAGAATGATAAAATCTAAAGGAGCCACCCGAATAGACTATGTAAAGATAGTTGATATCAACAGCCTTGAAGAGGTAAAAAAGATTAAGGGGCGCTTGTTGATTGCTGTCGCTGTATTTTTTGGCAAGACCCGGCTTATTGATAATGTGATTGTCGCCGGCTAATAGGAATTAAATTATGCCTTATACCAGGAAAGACGATAAAAGATACCAGGAAGAACTGAAGAAAAAGATTATCGAGCTGAAGAAGAAAAAAAATGCGGTAATCCTGGTGCATAATTATCAAAGACCGGGAGTGCAAGACATAGCTGACTTTTTGGGCGATTCCCTGGCCTTAGCCCAGGCGGCCTTAAATTCAAAGGCAAAGATAATAATTTTATGCGGCGTGTATTTTATGGCCGAGATTGCCAAGATTTTGAATCCAGAGAAGAAGGTTCTCCTGCCGGTCAAAGAGGCGGGTTGTCCGGCTTCAGATATGATTACAGTAAGGGAGCTACAGGCTAGGAAAAAAGAAATTCCTGATGCCGGCGTTGTCTGTTATGTTAACTCCTCAGCCGCAACTAAGGCCGAAAGCGATGTTTGCTGCACTTCCGCTAATGCTATTGAAGTGGTCAGGTCTTTGCCGAATAAAAGAATCCTCTTTGTACCGGATAAGAACCTGGGGCTATACGTTAAGTCCCAGGTTGAAGATAAACAGATAATTACCTGGAGAGGAGTTTGTCCCACGCATGTACGCGTATCTTTAGAGGAGGTCCTTGAGGCAAAAAAGAGATATCCGGATGCGCAGCTTTTGGCTCATCCCGAATGTGAACCAAAGGTCTTAAAAGAGGCCAGCTTTATTGGCGGGACCGGTGGTATGGTTAAATATATTAAGAATTCCGGAACAAAAAGGTTTATCATTGGGACAGAACAGGGTTTAATATACAGGTTAAAAAAAGAGAATCCCGATAAAGAGTTTTATTCACCGAGCAACCATTTTATCTGCGCGGATATGAAATTGACGACACTGGGCTGGGTAGCCCATTCTCTGGAATTGGGACTCAATGAGATAAAGGTTCCCGAAGATATCAGGGTTAAGGCCAAGAAGTCGTTGGATAAGATGCTGAAAATTACTTATGGCAAGTAGGAAAATAAGAATAGGCATTATTGGTTGCGGGACAATAGGTTCTCAGTTAGTGAAGGCTATAGATGAAAAGTTTTCTCATCAGGCAGAGCTTTTTGCTCTCTGCGATACAGATAAAGAAAAGGCGCAGAAGTTAGAAAGAAATTCTTCTTCAACCCCTGAGATTCTTTCTATAGACGAGCTGATTAATAATTGCGATTTGGTTATTGAGGCGGCTTCAGGAAAGATATCATACGAGGTTGCTCAAAAGACGCTTGAGGCTAATAAAGATGTGATGCTGATGAGCATCGGGGGGATATTAGGCAGGCATCAGGCGCTTTTTTCTCTTGCCCGGTCTAAAGGATGCCGAATCCATCTTCCCAGCGGGGCAATCGGCGGGCTGGATGCAGTCAAGGCAGCGTCAATGGCCAAGATCAACAGCGCTACTTTGATTACGCGCAAACCCCCGCAAGGGTTAGCGGGTGCCCCGTATCTTGCGCAAAAGAAGATAGACTTAGCAGGCATTAAAGAAGAAACTGTTGTATTTGAAGGTTTGGCTTCTGAAGCAGTTAAGGGTTTTCCTAAAAACGTAAATGTCTGCGCTGTGTTAAGCCTGGCGGCAACCGGCGCGCAAAAAACCAGGGTGAAGATAATCACTTCGCCTGAATATACGGCTAATAGCCATGAAATAGAACTGGAGGGAGATTTCGGAAAGCTGCTCTGTAGAACCGTTAATGTCCCCAGCCCTGTAAATCCCAAGACCAGTTTTCTGGCTGCGCTTTCTGCTATCGCAACGCTGAAGAATGTTTTGGATGTAGTGAAAATAGGCACTTGAAGGGAGGTGAAATAAGGTTATGGCACAAAAAGTAATGAAGGTCGGCATCAAGAGAAAGAAAGGTTATCTTTACTACGTTGATAAAAAAGGCAATGTTGCAGAAGCAAAGATGGCCCGCGGCAAGAAGAAAGGCGGCGGCTCCAAGGTAGTTGCTAAAACCGGAGTTAAGAAGAAGAAAGGCTACCTTTACTTCGTCGACAAGAAAGGAGATGTTTCTTGCGCCAAGATGGTTCGCGGCGGCCGTAAAAAGAAAAAAAGAAAAAAAAGATAGTTTAAGAATTCGGGGCAGGTCCTATTTAGTTTAGTTATTTAATTTGGACCTGTCCCGAATTAAATAAAGATGAAGAAAATAGCTATTCTAGGTATATTTCTGTTTTTATGCAGCCTGTTGAATCCTTCTATCGTCCGGGCCCGGGCCCGGGAATCAAAGGATTTATATCTGGCCGAAAAGGCCTTCGCTGACGGTTTTTATGAAATAGCCCTAAAGGCGTTCCAGAAATATTTAGAAGAGAACCCCGCGGCTGAACAAAATGAGCTGCAGCTTCTGATCGGCCGTTGCTATCTAAGCTTAGAAAACTTCACGCAGGCCCTGTGCAGATTAGAAGAGGTTTTGGATAAAACCGCAAAGGGCGAGCTTGCCGGGGAGGCTACTTACTGGATAGCCCAGACATATTTTAGGGCCGAAGATTATGAGAGCGCGCTTAACTTTTTTCAAAACCTAATCGAAGAATATCCGGATTCCTCCTTTTTGGCAGAGAGTTACTACTATCAGGCCTCCTGCTATTACAAAGGCAACCAATTCAACGAGGCCCTTAAGCGTTACCAGGATTTCAATAAAAGATTTGCCAAACACAAGCTAAGGGAGGAAACCGCGTTTCGCATTGCCCAGTGTTTTTACAATATCAAGGATTATTCAAGTTCACGCGGCGAGTTCAAGTCTTTCCTTAAGCGCTTTGCTCGATCCGGCCGGAAAAGTTCGGCGCTTTATTATTTAGGAGAGATAGAATATATTATGGGAGATTTCAGTAAGGCCATTGAGTATTATGCGCAGGCGCAGGAAGCCGAGCCGAAAAGTAGAGTTGCCGCCGTTGCCGGATATTCTTCGGGTTGGGCGTATCTTAAATTAGAAGAGTATCAAAAGGCCCTGGATGAATTCAATGAGTTAGGCCGTAGCCTTGAGTTTGGGAAAAATCTGGAAGATTCAATAATCTTTGCCCGGGCGCGCTGCGAGGCCCATCTGCAAAACTACACAGAGGCTATCCCACTCTATGAGAGAGTTATTGAGGGTTTTCCTCATTCTTCCTGGTTTGATGACGCCTACTTCTGGAAGGGCCAGGCGCTTTATGCGCTGGGGAAGTACCGCCAGGCCTGTGAAATTTACGAACAGGCGTTAAAAAAATTTTCTCAAGAAGCCCAAGAAACACCGGGTTTACAGGGGCAAGCTATATATGAACAGGAAGACCTTTCCCTAAATTTAACCGACAATTTGCGCTATAACCTGGGGTGGGCTTACGCGAGAATGAAGAAATACGCGCAGGCAATAGAACAGTTTAATCTGGTGTTTGCGGATTCAGCGGAGCGTTTCCTTAAAAGCGGGGCCTTGGCAAGAATGGGGGATATCTATCTTGAACAGGGCAATACCGCCGAAGCCATTGAGAATTATAATGCCCTGCTCAAAGATTTTTCCGATACTTATTATGCCGATTATGCCCAGTATCAATTGGGGATTTCTCTGATCAGGGAGGAAAAGTTTGCCGGCGCAATACTGGCTTTTAATACCTTAATAGCCAATTTTCCCCAGGGCAAATTTTTCGATGAGGCATGTTACCAGATCGGCGTAATCTATTTTCGCCAGGGCCAATTTTCGCTGGCCAGGCAAAAACTGCAAAATTTAATCGAGGGCTTGCCCAAGGGCCAGCTCAGGGCCCGGGCAACCTTCCTGAAGGCCTGTGCATCTTATAATCAAGAGGCCTACGAGCAGGCAAGGAGTGAATTTTCCGATGTCCTGAGCCTATCCACAGATGTCAAACTAAAAGCAGAGGCCCAATACCAAATAGGATTTTGCCTTTACCGGCTCGGTAAAGAAAAAAACTGCGCAAAAGAATTTGAGAGATTTCTTTCTCTGTATCCTGCCTCGGAGCTGCGTTGCGATGTCCTGTTCTGGTTAGGCCAATTTTATTATCGAAAAGAAGATTTTGACCAGGCAGAGGAGAATTTTGCGCAGTTACTGCAGGAGTTTGCCCAGAGCGAGTTAGCCGATGATACGCTCTTCTGGCAAGCCAAGGCCTTTTTTGCCCGGGGTGAAGACGAGCTTGCCCTGGATAGACTACAAAAGCTGCAAGACGATTACCCTAATAGCGATATAATAGCCGATGCCATTCTGCTTAAGGGGGATATTTTTAAAAAGCAGGGAAGGGTTGAGCAGGCCGGCGCTTTGTATCAGCAGGCAGCCTTAGGCTTTAAAGAGAGCGATTTTGCCCGCATCGCCCATCAAAAAAAAGCCGAGATCCTGCGGGAGCAGGGACAATTTATCCAGGCAATTGAGGAATATGCTCAGGCCATGGGTTCGGCAAGCGATGATTTCAATGCCCGGATTCAGTTTGCTATAGCCGAGTGCTGGCAAAAGCAGGAAGATTACTCCCAGGCCTTAGAGGGTTATCTAAAGGTCTGCTATCTTTACCCCGATGCCTTTAACTGGACAAGAAGGGCCCAACTTAAGTGCGCCGAGATTTTTGAGCAACAGGATTCATCCGATAAGGCCCGGGTTATCTACAAGGGCCTGGCTGATGGGAACAACCCGGAAGCGGAACTCGCCCGAGAGAAGCTGAAGAACTTGCCTTAGCAAAAGGGGCCTGGCCCTTTGCGATTTCTAAAGAATTAGTTTGATTTTGCTCTATTTTGGGATATAATTTAACTATGTTTTCCTACCAAAGAATCATTTCCGAGGGTTTAAAGGGTCTGGGGATAATTGAAGAACGGCAGATCCAGGAAGCGCTGAAGCTGCAAAAGAGAGACCGCAGGCGTTTAGGCCAGGCTTTGGTAGAGTTGAAGTTCATCCCCGGCGAAGATATCGCCAGAACCCTTATCTCCCAGTTCGGCATCAGGCCCGCAAAAATTAACCCGGAAGAAATTACCCAGGCAACCGTTAAATTGGTCAGTTATGGGTTTGCCGCTCTACACAGAGTAATCCCCGTTAAGCTCGAAAAAGATATCTTGACCTTAGCCACAGACAACCTATTTAACTTTTTGGCCGCGGATAACCTTAAAAGTTTCCTCAAGGTGCGTGAATTAGACATAGTCTATCTGCAGAGCGATGACTTTGACTCGTGTTTAGGCAAGATCTACGGCCAGCAGAAGGAAGCGGACCTCCAGCTAAAGACGAAGAGAGAAAAAGGGGGTATTTCGGAATTCTTAAGCCAGGCGCAGACTGTAACGGGAAGAGACGAGGCCCCGATAGTCAAATTGGTGAGTTTGTTATTGGAAGAGGCCTACCAGAACAGGGCCAGCGATGTGCACCTTGAACCGCTGGAAGAAGTTTTCAGGATTAGGTACCGTATTGACGGGGTATTAAAAGAGGTTCCCGGCCCGCCCAAAAGGCTTACCGGTTCGCTGATCAGCCGGGTGAAGATTATGGCGGGAATGGATATCGCCGAGAAACGCCTGCCTCAAGACGGGCGGATAAAATTTAAGTCAAACGGCAAAGAGCTCGATTTAAGGGTTTCCAGTATTCCTGCGATCCACGGCGAAAGTATTGTGATTAGAATCCTGGACCGCTCACGGTTAGTCCTGGATTTGGAAAAAATAGGCTTCAGCCGCGAAGATAAAGCAAGATATGAGGATTTGCTCAAATTACCTAACGGGATAATCCTGGTTACCGGGCCTACAGGTTGCGGTAAAACTACCACGCTTTACACCTCTTTATCCATGTTAAATAAGCCCAATAAAAAACTGCTTACCCTGGAAGACCCGGTAGAATATCAGCTGCCCGGCGTCAATCAGGTCCAGATTAAGCCGGAGATAGACTTAGACTTCGCCTCAGGCCTTCGTTCAATGCTCAGACAGGCCCCGGATATAATTATGGTCGGAGAAATCAGGGACTATGAGGCCGCCGCCATTGCTATCCAGGCCTCTCTAACCGGGCATTTAATCTTCAGCACCCTGCACACCAACGATGCGCCGGGGGCAATTACCCGTTTAGTGGATATGGGGGTTAAGCCCTATCTTGTAGCTTCTACGCTTCAGGGTGTATTGGCCCAGAGGTTAATCCGCACCTTATGCCCAAGTTGCAAAAAGCCATACCAGCCCGGCGAAGACCAATTACAGGCCTTTGGCAAAACCCCAAAGGAAATTCAAGGAATAACTTTTTACCAGGCTAAGGGCTGCCAGGAGTGCCATTTGAGCGGTTATCAGGGAAGAATTGCTATATTTGAGCTTTTGATCCTGGACGATGAAATCCGCAGCCTGATTTCGGAAACCCCCATTACCCTTAAAATCAGGCAGATGGCTAAAGAAAAGGGTATGCATTCTTTGCGAGAAGACGGGTGGCTGAAAGCCGTGCAGGGAATAACAAGCCTATCTGAGGTTTTGCGGGTAACGCAGGAATAGAAGAATACTATGCCGGAACAAGCAAAATTTAAACCTTTAAAAAGGCTGTTGCTGGAGCGAAGTTTGGTTTCGCCCAAGCAGTGGGAGGAATGCTTAGAGCAGCATCGGCACAGCGGCAAATCCGTAGGCAAGATTCTTGTGGAGTTAGGCATTATTCCAGAAGAGGCACTTCTTCAGGCTGTGGCCAATCAGGCCAGAATGGAAATAATAAACTTAGAGAGGGCAGAGATAGATAAGGCTGCTTTGGATAAGGTGCCGGCATCGGTTGCCCAAGTCTATAATATTATGCCTGTAAAATTGCAGGGGAATACCCTGACTGTAGCTATCAGCGACCCTCTTAACCTGGAATTTCTGGATGATTTGCGTTTTACCGTAGGTTGCAATATCCAGCCGGCAGTAGCGCCGGAGGATCAGATTCAGGAGAAGATAAATCAGCATTATAATCTGGAGAAGCAGTCTATTCCGGAGTTGGTTAATCAAATCAAGACAAAACAAATTAAGGTTCCTCTCAGGGCTAAGCAAAGTAAGTTTAAGTCCGAGGAACTGCAGGAGCTGGCTGCGCAGGCCCCTGTGGTCAAACTGCTCAACCTGATAATTTTAGAAGGGATTAGAGACAAGGCCAGCGATATCCACTTTGAGCCTTTCGCTGATGAGTTTAAAATCCGCTACCGTATTGACGGCCAATGCATAGAGGCCGCCTCGCCCCCTAAGGACTTAGACCTGGCCCTGGCCTCACGGATTAAGGTAATGGCCAACCTGGATGTGGCCGAGACCCGCCTTCCTCAAGACGGAAGGATACTGACGAACATCGGCGGCAAAAAAGTAGATTTGCGCGTCTCTACTTTACCCACCGTATTCGGAGAAAGTATTGTGATGCGTATTTTAGATAAAAGCGTAGTCAGCCTTTCTTTAGACCAGGTGGGGCTTGGCGAGGAAGATAAAACTAATTTAAGGAAGCTCATCCAGCGCCCCAACGGCATCGTGGTAGTTACCGGGCCCACCGGTTCGGGAAAGACAACTACCCTCTATTCCTGCCTGAAAGAAATCAACAAGACAGAACTGAAGATAATTACCGCCGAGGACCCCGTAGAGTATGACATCAGCGGGATTATGCAGATAAATACCAAGCCCAAGATTGGCCTGACCTTTGCCAAATGCCTGCGTCATATCCTGCGCCAGGACCCGGATGTAATTATGGTGGGCGAAATTCGCGATAAGGAGACCGCCGAGATTGCTATTCAGGCAACGCTTACCGGGCACCTTGTCTTTAGTACCCTGCATACCAACGATGCCCCCGGCGCAATCACCCGCCTCTTGGATATGGGCATTGCGCCTTTCCTGATTACCTCCACGCTTTCGGCCTCTTTAGCCCAGAGATTACTGCGCACTATCTGCCCTGATTGCAAAGAACCGTATCAGCCGACCGAAAAAGAACTCTCGCAGGTGGGCCTGACTAAGGCCCAAGCGAACGGCAAGAAGTTTTATCGCGGCAAGGGCTGCAAGAGCTGTAAAAATTTAGGATACAAAGGACGAGTGGGCATATTTGAGTTTTTTGTTCTGGACGATGAGCTAATTTCTCTAATCCTACAGAGAAAATCTGCCCAAGTCCTCAAAGAAGCAGCTGCCAAGAAAGGGATGCGTTCTTTGCGTGAGGCCGGGCTGCAAAAGATATACCAGGGCCTGACCACCTTTGAGGAACTAATCAGTCAGACCCAGGCCTTTGTTTAGGAGGTAGAAGATGAGAAAAAATAATGGTTTTACGCTGATGGAACTTCTAGTGGTGATGGCGATTATCACTATCCTGGCGGGGATGGCTATCGGAGGGGCGCAGATGGCCAGGAAGCGCGGGGCGGTTACCAAGACAAAGTCGGCGATTGCCAGTTTGGAAGCAGCCATTGATATGTATGAAATAGACATAGGAGAATATCCGGCCAGCGGCAACGAAGAATTAATCCAGGCCCTTACCGATAGCACAAACCCCGAGCCCGAGTGGAACGGCCCTTATATGAGATTCAAAGAGGCAGATTTAGAGGAAGGCAAATATCTTGACGCCTGGGGCAACCCTTATGTTTATATCAATCCCGGCACGCACAACGAATCTTTCTATGACCTCTATTCTTACGGCTTAAACAGCGAAGACGAACAAGGCGCAGGTGATGACATCAATAATTGGTAAAATTCGAAATTCGAAATTCGAAATTCGAAATTGCAGAACAGCCTTCACTCTGATGGAGATGCTGGTTGTCCTGGCAGTGGTAGTTTTGCTGCTGGGGGTAAGTATCCCTTTTTTCGCCTCTTTTACCAAAGGCGCAAAGCTAAAAACCGCAGGAAAAGACATAATCGGTGTTTTGAATACAGCGCGAAGCCTGGCAATTACTTACCGAAAGAATTACTCCGTAACCTTCGATTGTTCAACCAGCCCGCATTCTTATTATATCAGCGATGCCGACGGCCGGATTCACGAAAAAAAATACTCCCTGCCTTCCTCAATTAGATTCTACCGTTCTCAATTTCCGGAAACCCCCACTACTTTTATTGCTAATAAAGCTACTTTTTCTCCCAGAGGAGGATTGGTAGGCAGCGCCGGCGCTGCCTGGCTCGCCGATAAAAAAGGGAACTTCAGGCGGATTAGCGTATCCAATACTACCGGCAGAGTGAAAGTTGACAAGGAGCCGTAAAAATGTTTCGCAAGGCGGTACTTTTTCTGTTTGCAACGCTTCTTTTTCAGGGAGCTTCGGGCGCCGAGAAGGTCTGGCAGGCGCAGAATTCAGGGATTAGCGATACAGATATCCGTTCGGTTTCTGTATTTGGCGCCGATGAGGATCTTGTTTGCGCAGCAGGTGCAGATACTGTTTATCTTTCGCAAAATAGCGGCGCTTTTTGGCAGGAAATCTTCTCTCTTGCGCCAGAAGATACCCAGATAAACTTTGTTGCCTTTGGCCAGTCTGACCCTAAAGAGATATTTTTAGCCACCAGTGAAGGCCTCTATGCCACAAAGAATCAGGGACAGGATTGGCGCAGGATTTTCAGCAAGGTCAGCGCAGAGGCGAAAAACGTAGGCTGGATTGCCTTTGACCCTCTTGACTCTCAAAAGGTTTACATTGGAACAGGTGAAGGCCTGTACTTCTCGCAAGATAAAGGCCAAGCCTGGCGAAAGAGCGGCGCAGGGCTGCCTCGCTCTCAGGTTAGGGCTGTTGTGGTCCACCCGTTTAATTCGCGTGTGTTATATCTGGCCAATACCTACGGATTGTTTAAGTCGATAGACGCTGCCGAATCCTGGGAAAGGATTTATGTTACCAGCCACTCACTTGGCGATGATGAAGATGAAGGCGATGAAGAGAACTCCTCGGAGGCAGATGAGGATAGCAACCTGATTAATTGCATTGTCATCGATAGAGCCAATACTAAAGAAATCTTTCTGGCTACAGGCGAAGGTGTAGTTGCCTCTTGCGATACGGGAGAGACCTGGGATAAGCTGCCCGCCCAGGGCCTAACTTGCGATTATGTCAATTTTATAGTTGCCTCGGAAAATAAAAATAATAGCCTCTATGCGGCCACCCAGGGCGGCGTGTTTAAGTTTTCTCATAACTCAAATAGTTGGCAGGAGATTTATCAGGGGATGAGCGCCCGCGAAGTGCGCAGTCTCGCTTTAGATGCGCAGAAAAATGAGTTGTTTGCCGGCACAGATAGAGGCGTGTTTAAGACAGTTGAAATAAAGACTGTCCGCAAACAGGTTAAAGAAGAGAAAGTTGCAATAGATAAAAAGAAAGAAATAGACTTCGAACAGGCGCTTCAGGAAATTTATTTAAACGAGCCGGCAATTCAGGAGGTCCAGGAGGCTGCCCTGAGGTATGCGCGGGTTATCCATCCTCAACAGATTCAACAATTACGCCGCGACGCCAAACTCAAGGCGCTCTTACCCGATGTAAGCTTAGATTTTGATAAGACAATTTATGGTTCTACCACTAGAGAGTTTGTTTATGCTGGCCCCCGCGATTGGGGACTTAGCTTTTCCTGGGATATTGGTGACTTGGTCTATAGCGAGCAGGTCAGGCTGATTGACAGCAATACCCGTCTGATGGTGCAGTTGCGCGACGACATCCTTGATGAAGTAACCCGCTTCTATTACGAACGGCGAAAGCTGCAGGCAGAGGTTATCCTGACCCCGCCCGATGGCTCTGAGCAAACCTTCACCAGGAGGTTAAGGTTAGAAGAATTAACCGCCAATATTGATGCCTTAACCGGCGGCTGGTTTTCCCGCCACTTGAAAAAGCAAGTGAAACTTTCTCTTGACTAAGCCTATGTTCTGTGGTATGTTAGGACAAGCGAGAATGAATAAAGTTCCTTCCCGAAGGTCCTTGCTTTTCTTGATTTTTTTCACCGCAGCCTTAACCTTATCAAACAGTTATACCGCATCGGCATATCTGTTAGACCAGGCCAAAGAATACCGCTTTAAAGCCGACAAGCTGCATAGTAAAGGAAAGTTAGACCAGGCCATTACCTATTATCAAAAGGCCATCGGCATAGATAAATATTGCCTCTCTGCTTATAATAGCGTGGCTATCTGTTATGAGGAAAAGGGCCTGGTTAGCCAAGCCGAGTCCTGGTATCTGAAGGCGCTGGAGATTAATCCCCGCTATGCACCGGTTCATTATAATCTGGGCCTCTTGTACGAGAGATACGGCAGCATCAAAAAGGCCATATTCCACTGGCGAGAGAGGATAAGGCTGGGCCATCCCGGCGATCCGGCCGCGATAAAGGCCCGCGCAAAGTTGGAAGTTTACGCTCCGGATGAACTGCAGAAAGAAGACGCCGAGGAGCTCAACCGGCGCATAGCGCGGCAAAAAGAACAGGGCGCCCTGGATAAGATTACGGGCAGAAATAGATACGTAACCAAAGAGGAGAAGATAAAGGAGTATTATTTAGAAGGTATGCGCCTTTACCAGAGCGGAGCTTTTCGCCAGGCGCGCGAGTCTTTTCAGAAAATGATAGAAACTTTACCTGTCTCTAAATATCCCATCGAAAAATAGCCTTTGATGATAAAATCCGAAAAAAACAATAAAGTTTTGCTTATTGACGGCAACTCCTTTTGTTACCGCGCCTTTTATGCCATCAGGAGCCTCTCTACCTCAAAGGGCGAGCCCACCAACGCGGTTTACGGTTTTATAAGCATGCTGAATAAATTAAGAGCCGAGCATAAGCCGCAGCATCTGGCAGTGGCCTTTGACCTTAAGGGCCCTACTTTTAGGCATCAGCGTTTTAGCGATTACAAGGCCCAGCGCAAACCCATGCCTGATCAGTTGAGCGTTCAAATCCCCGTTATCAAGAAGGTCCTTGCGGCCTATGGAATTGCCATATTTGAGAAGGCCGGATATGAGGCCGATGATGTTATTGCTACATTAACTAAGGGATTAGCGGCCTCAAAGGCGCAAATTCTAATAGTTACAGGCGATAAGGATATGCTGCAGATAGTAGGCGATACTGTCCAGGTTCTAAATCCGCAGAAGGAAAATTTGTTTTTGACTGAAGACTGGGTTAAGCAGAGGTTTGGCGTTGGCCCTGATAAGATTGTGGAGATAATGGCCCTGGCCGGAGATGCAAGCGACAATATTCCGGGGGTTCCCGGTATCGGCGAGGCCACGGCCATTGATTTAATTAAAAGGTTCGGCACGCTTGATCAGGTTTTAGCCAATACGGATAAGATAAGGCATAAGGCCAGGTCCGCCAAGATCAAAGAATTTGCCGAACAGGCCAAGATGAGCAGGGAATTGGCCACTCTGAACAGCGATGTCCCGCAAATTGCGCAAAAAAAACCCCTGGATTTGCTGAAGGAATTGAAACTAACCCAGGCGGATGACAAAGAACTCGTTAAGATTTTTAAAGAATTAGAGTTTAAGTCTTTAATGTTAAAATCAATGCCCGAAAATAAAGATGAAATATCCTGCTTGAGCATCGCCGGCGCCGCTGAATTAGACAAATTCTTTAAGGAGGTATCCCGCAAAAAGAGCGTAGCCGTTTATTTTGCCAGTTCGGACCAAAAGCCGATGCAGGCCAAAATCTTAAGCGCAGCTTTCAGCCTTGAACAGGTCAAGGCCTTTTTCTTCCCCGGCAAAGATTTCCCTCAAGGGCCGTTAAAAAAGATTTTGGAGGATAAAGAGATAAAGAAGACAGGGCACAACCTGAAATACCTGAGAGTCCTTTTGTCGAATTACGGGATTGACCTGCGGGGAATAGGGTTTGATACGATGCTCGCCGCTTATTTACTTAATCCGGAAGGTGCAAGGTATAACCTCTCGGATTTGGCCCTGGAATACCTTAGCTCTAAATTGGAGGGGCCGGCTGCCGGTCAAGGCGAAAAAGAGCTTGCCAAGATGTGCTGCCGCAATGCAGAGGCAGTTTTTAGATTGGGCAAAATCCTGCAAAGGCAGCTTAAGAGGCAAGGCCTTTTTGGATTATTTCATGATATAGAGATGCCTTTGATCGAAGTGCTCGCCGATATGGAAAAAGAAGGGGTAGTCTTAGACAAGGACTTTTTACTGCATTTATCGCGTGATTTCGAAAAAAAACTTAAATCCTTGGCCGGCGATATCTACGAAATGGCCGGCGAAAGCTTCAATATCAATTCACCCAAACAGCTAAGCCCGATTTTATTCGAAAAATTAAAACTGCCCAAAATAAAGCGCACAAAGACAGGGGCTTCTACGGACACAGAGGTCCTGACAAAACTTATGCGCCTGCATCCGATTGCCTCAAAGCTTCTTGAATTCAGAGAGATATCCAAATTAAAATCTACTTATATAGACGGCCTAATGAAGCTCCTGGATGCGCAGACAGGAAAAGTCCATACCTCATTTAATCAGGCGGCTACCGCTACCGGCAGGCTTTCTTCCAGCCGGCCCAACCTGCAAAATATACCGATTAAGACCGAACTGGGCAGAAGGATTCGCCGGGCCTTTGTTACGGGAAATAAGGAAAGCTCCCTTTTATCGGCAGATTATTCGCAGATAGAGCTAAGGATGCTGGCTCACCTTTCCGGGGACAAGGCCTTAATCAGCGCCTTCAAAGAAGATTTGGATATTCACGCATACACTGCGTCTTTAATTTTTGGCGTAAGGGTAGATAAGGTAACAAGGCAAATGAGGAATACGGCCAAGACGGTAAATTTCGGCATTATTTACGGAATGAGCCCCTTTGGCCTCTCTAAAGACTTGGGGATTGAGCAAAATAAGGCCCAGGAATTTATTGAGGCCTATTTCAGGCGTTATCCGGGGGTAAAAAAATTCATGGCCTGCCAGATTGAGAAGGCCAAAACTTCAGGGTTCGTAACTACACTGATGAAGCGCAGGCGCTATATCCCCCAGATTAACAGTCCCGATGAGAATATCCGCCAGTTTGCCCAAAGAATGGCCATAAATGCGCCGGTGCAGGGTTCGGCCAGCGATTTAATCAAAGCGGCAATGAGAGAGATCTATCAAGGCCTAAAGAGACAGGGGCTTTCTGCTAAGATGCTGCTTCAGGTCCACGACGAATTGGTATTTTCCGTTCCTCAACAGGAACTGGAAGCCGTCAGGGCATTGATTAAGGATAAAATGGAAAATGCAGTCAAGCTTAAAGTACCGGTCAAGGTCTCAATTAAGTACGGAAAAAACTGGCTGGAGATGAAATGAAAGTTTTATTCTGCTCCAGCGAGATTGTCCCTTTTGCCAAAACCGGGGGCCTGGCCGACGTAGCCGGGGCTTTGCCTTGCGCTTTAGAAAGCCAGGGTTGCCAGGTGAAGGTTGCCTTGCCTAAATATAGATGTGTAAAAAAGGCCGGCAACAGCGCTAAGATGGGCAGGGATATAGAGGTCTACTTAATAGAAAACGATAGATACTTTGACCGCCCGGAGCTTTACGGCGAAAAAAGCGGCGATTATCCCGACAATTTAGAAAGGTTTTCTTTCTTCTGCAGGCAGATTTTGCACTTATTGAAAAAGAATAACTTTTGCCCCGATATTATTCACTGCAACGACTGGCAAACGGCGCTGGTCTCTGTTTATCTGAAGACTAAATTTAGGGATGAGCCGTTTTTTAACCGGACGAAGACCATCTTTACTATTCACAACCTTGCCTACCAGGGGCTCTTCGCCAAAGAGCAATTTAGCCAGACCCAGCTTGATCAGCAGTTCTTCAATATGCACCAGTTGGAATATTACGGCAAGCTGAATTTACTCAAAGGGGGATTGGTTTTCTCCCGCTTTATTACTACGGTCAGCCCCACCTATGCCAAGGAAATTCAGACGCTAAAATTCGGCTGCGGGCTGGACGGGGTATTAAGAGAAAGAAGGAATGAGCTGTTCGGCATAATTAACGGCCTGGATTATCAGACCTGGAATCCGGCCAACGATGATAAAATTTTCCGAAGATACACAGCGGAAAATATAAAAGATAAATATGCCAATAAAGAGGCCTTGCAGCGAGAATTAGGCCTGCCTTGCGAGAAAGAGGTTGCTCTGGTAGGAATTGTAAGCCGCCTGGCCGAACAGAAAGGCATAGATTTGATAACTTCGGCCCTGGATAAGATAGCCGGGCTTAAATTACAGTTTGTCCTTCTGGGAACAGGAGACGAAAAATACCACCTTTTGCTGGAGAAAATAAGAGAGAAAAAGTATAAAAATATCTCTATAAATTTGCGCTTCGATGCGGTGTTGGCGCACAAGATTTACGCAGGCTGCGATATGTTTTTAGTGCCTTCCTATTATGAACCCTGTGGCCTGGGGCAGTTGATTTCTCTAAAATACGGCACCATTCCCATTGTGCGCAAGACCGGCGGCCTGGCCGATACGGTCGGCCCGGACAACGGATTTGTTTTTGAGAAATATACCAGCGGCCAGATGCTTCAGGCAATAAACAGGGCCGTTAAGTCTTATGAAGATAAAGAACAGTGGCGAAAGTTGACCTTGAGGGCAATGGAGTATGACTTCTCCTGGGATGCCTCGGCCAAAAAATATATCGAACTCTATAATCGCGCGATAAATAAAGAGTAAGATGCGAAAGAAATTACAGGTTTTGGCAGTTACGGGAAGTTTTGCCGGCGGAAAGACGACCTGTGCCCGGATGTTTAAAAACCTAGGCGCTTCTGTTGTTGATGCCGATAAGATATATCATCGGCTTATCCGCCCCGGAAGGCCCCTCTATAAAAAGATTGCTTCTGTTTTTGGCCGGGAAATCTTAAACAAAAATAAGCAGATAGACAGAAAAAGATTAGGAAAAATAGTCTTCAGCAACAGGCGCAGCCTGAAGAGATTGACCGGGATTACCCATCCGGCCGTTATTAGAAAAATGAGAAGCGAGGTTTCTAGATTAAAAAAAGCTGCTTCGGGCAGGATTATAATAATCGATGCACCGCTTTTGATCGAGGCGGGATTGGCGAAAATGGCGGATAGATTAGTAGTCGTCAAGACCGGCAGAAAGAATCAAATCAAAAGGTGCAAAAAACAGTGGGGAATGTCCGCAGCCGAGGCAACCAAAAGAATTAAGCTTCAGCTGCCTCTAAAAGAGAAAACAAAATTAGCTGACTATGTAGTAGATAACAACGGCACATTGAGGCAAACCAGAGAGCAGGTACAAGATATCTGGAGAAAAGAGACAGGGAGGTAAAAATGGAAATAGCGAACCTGAAGAATAGAAAGATGGCAGAGTTGAACAAGCTGGGAAAGGAGCTCAAGGTAAACGGGGCCAGCGGCTTAAAAAAACAGGATTTAATCTTTAAAATCCTGCAGGCCCAGGCGCAGAAGGAGGGCCATATCTTTGGCGAGGGCATCCTGGAGATACTTCAGGATGGTTTCGGCTTCCTCAGGTCTCCCAATTATAATTATTTGCCTTGCCCGGATGATATCTACATATCTCCTTCGCAGATTCGTAAATTCGGCCTGCGCACGGGCGATGTAGTAAGCGGGCAAATTCGTCCTCCCAAAGAGGGGGAGAAGTACTTTGCCCTTCTGAAAGTGGAAGCGGTAAATTTTGAGAATCCCGAAGAGGCAAAAGATAAAATACTTTTTGATAACCTCACCCCGCTATACCCGAAAGACCGTTATTTTCTGGAGAGCGCCTCCAGCGATATCTCAATGAGGATTATGGATTTGATTACTCCTTTGGGGAAGGGCCAGCGCGCGTTGATTGTTGCCCCGCCTTATAGCGGAAAGACCATGATTATGCAAAAGGTGGCCAACAGCATCACCGTGAATTCTCCGGATACTATTCCGATTATTCTCTTGATTGACGAGCGGCCGGAAGAGGTTACGGATATGCAGCATTCGGTCAAGGCGGAGGTAATCAGCTCTACCTTTGATGAGCCGGCGGAGCGGCATATTCAGGTTGCCGAGATAGTTCTGGAAAAGGCCAAGAGGCTGGTTGAGCATAAAAAGGACGTGGTCATACTTTTAGATAGCATTACGCGCCTTGCCCGCGCCTATAATACCATCGCCCCTCATAGCGGGAAGATTCTTACCGGCGGCGTGGATTCCAGCGCCTTGCATAAACCGAAGCGTTTCTTTGGCGCAGCCCGTTGCGTGGAAGAAGGTGGTTCCTTAACTATAATTGCCACTGCTTTAGTTGATACAGGCAGCCGGATGGACGAAGTTATCTTTGAGGAGTTCAAGGGCACGGGAAATATGGAGCTGCAATTGGATAGAAACCTGTTTCAGCGCCGGATATATCCCGCTATCGATATCAAGCGCTCTAACACCCGCAAGGAAGAGCTACTTTTGGACCCCGAGGAGTTAAAGAAAGTCTGGCTTTTACGCAAGGCGCTCAACGAACTCAGTTCCGTAGAAGCAATGGAACTTCTAATCGGGAAATTGAAAAAGTTTAAAACAAATGCGGAATTTTTATTGTCGTTGGATAAATTAAATTTAGTTTAAGGAGGTAGGAGATGAAAGCCAAGATACATCCCGAATACAAAGAGACAACGATTACCTGTGCCTGCGGGGAGGTAATCCACACCCGTTCAACAAAGCAGAACATCCGTGTAGAAATTTGTTCTAAGTGCCATCCTCTCTACACCGGAAAGAAAAAGCTTATTGATTCTGCCGGGCGCGTAGAAAAATTCAGGCGCAAGTACGGGCAAAAGAAAAAATAAAGCATGTTTGAGCGATTAGAAAAAACAGAAAAGCGATATAAGCAGCTGCAGGAGCTTTTATCCAGCCCCAAGATTCTGGCGGACAAGAACCTCTATGCCAAATACGCCAAAGAATTTGCCCAGTTAAGCAAAATCGTACACAGGCATAAACGGTATAAGTCTGTGCTGGGGGAAATAGCCAAAGTAGAGGCAATGCTTAAGAGTAAAGGGCATCGCAACGATAAGGACTTTCTGAAATTGGCCGAAGAGGAGCTGGCCCAGCAAAAGGCGCAAGGTAAGGCCCTGGAATCGGAGATAGAAGAAATGCTTCTGGAGGAGCAGGCCGGCGAGCGCCATAAGAATATTATTATGGAAATCAGGGCCGGAACCGGCGGAGAAGAAGCGGCTTTATTTGCCGCCGACCTTTACCGGATGTATTCCAAGTATGCAGCAAAGGCGGGATGGAAGATAGAAGTGCTCTCGACCCGGCCCACAGCTATAGGTGGTTTTAAGGAAATCTGTTTTTCCCTTCAGGGAAACGGTGCCTTTAAGAAGCTTAGATTTGAAAGCGGAGTGCATCGCGTCCAGCGCGTACCGACTACAGAGACATCCGGGCGCATCCACACCTCGGCGGTCTCGGTAGCGGTTTTGCCTGAACCGCAAGAGCTAGAGGTAAAAATAGACCCCAAAGACCTTCGTGTAGATGTCTATCGCTCTACAGGGGCCGGCGGACAGAGCGTAAATACCACTGATTCTGCGGTAAGGATTACCCATCTTCCCAGCGGCATAGTGGTTAGCTGCCAGGATGAGCGTTCGCAGATGAAAAACAAAATCAAGGCAATGCGGGTTTTGCGCGCCCGGATTTTAGACAAGGCACAGACAGAACAGGAGATCAAGATTAAACAGGAACGTAAATCGCAGGTGGGCTCAGGCGACCGCAGCGAAAAAATCCGCACTTATAATTTTCCCGGCAACCGGGTTACCGACCACAGGATTAAGCTTAGCCTTCATAAGCTGGAAGGGATTTTAGAGGGAAGCCTTGAGGAGATAATTGAGGCCCTTATTCAGGAAGACAAAAAAAAGAAACTCGCTCAGTGGAAAAAAGAATAAACTTGCTAAATTCAGGTTCTCGTTATTTGGCCGGAAAGGGCATAGAGAACGCTATGGGAGAAAGTGAACTTTTTCTTTCCCATATTTTAGATTGCCCTCGCGCAGAACTTTATCTTAACAACATTGCCGTGAAGGAAGATGACTCACGGCAATTCTGGCAATTTTTAAGCACGCGGATGGAAGGTGTCCCTTTGCAATATATTTTGGGCTCAACAGAATTTATGGGCCTGGAATTCAAGATAAGGCCGGGCGTATTCGTCCCTCGCCCCGAAACCGAGATTCTAGTAGAGGCGATTTTATTCGAAATTCGAAATTCGAAATTCGAAATTCGAAACATTTTAGATATCGGCACCGGCTGCGGCAACATTGCTGTCAGCTTAGCTAAGTATTTACCGGAAGCAGATGTTTTTGCTTGCGATATTTGCGATTCTGCGCTGCAGTTAGCAGAAGAAAATACTCACTTAAACGGAGTCAAGCTTAATCTAATTAAAAGCGATATCTTTGCTGCTTTTTGTAATAAACGTAATTATTTTTCCTCAATTGTAAGCAATCCGCCTTATGTCAACAGAGGGGATATTCCCGGGTTACCTCGGGAGTTGCAACATGAACCTAAAAGTGCCTTAGATGGCGGCTTGGATGGGCTAAGATACTATCGACAGATTATCAAAGAGGCCCCGGACTATTTAGGGAAAGATGGTTTGCTGGCCTTGGAAATTGGCGACAATCAAGCTCGTTCAATTAAGCAAATTATTGAAGAGGCTCCAAATTTTACTTTAGTTTCAATAAGCGAAGACTACAACAACATAGAAAGAGTCGTCCTAATTAAGAAAGTAAAATAGCAATGGACAAATTAGTCATAGAAGGCGGAAAAAGGCTTTGCGGCACCGTGCAGATAAGCGGGGCTAAGAATGCCGCCCTTCCCATACTGGCAGCTACCTTGCTTACGGATGAGAAGTGCGTAATTAAAAATGTCCCGCTGCTTCGCGATGTGCAGACGATGATTAAGATCCTGCGCAGTTTAGGCGTGAAGGTGCAGATGCAGGATAATCGGGTTAGCGTTTCTCCGGGAAAATACAAGGGTTATACCGCGCCTTACAGGTTAGTCAGCACTATGCGCGCCTCTATATGTGTGTTGGGGCCGCTTCTGGCCAAGAAGGGCAAGGCCTGCGTCTCTTTGCCGGGTGGCTGCGTTATCGGGCCGCGTCCCATTGACCTGCACCTAAAAGGCCTATCCGGCATCGGTGCAAGGATTAAGATTGAACACGGATATATTGTTGCCGAGGCCAAAAAATTACGCGGCAGGCGTATTTATTTAGGTGGGCCGTTTGGCCCATCTGTTTTGGCTACGGCAAATTTAATGATGGCCGCAACATTGACTTCCGGCAGGACAATAATCGAAAATGCAGCTTGTGAGCCGGAGGTAGTAGACCTGGCCAACTTCTTAGTGCAGATGGGGGCCAGGATTAAAGGCCAAAAGACGCACACCATCGAAATCGAAGGGGTGAAGAGGCTGCGCGGCGCAGAATATGCGATTACCAACGACCGCATCGAGGCAGGAACTTATATTTTGGCCTGCGCTATTACCGCAGGAGAGATTGCGATTAAAGGCGCCTGCATCGGACATTTAGGGGCCTTGGTCGATAAACTTAAAAGTGCGGGGGTAATAATCAAAAGTATCGGCGATGCCGTTTTTGTTAAGGCCGGCAGAAAACTAAAAGCCATAGACGTTACCACCTTGCCTTTCCCGGGTTTTCCTACGGACCTGCAGGCCCAGATGATGGCCTTTGTCTGTGTGGCCGGCGGCATTAGCGTGATTACCGAAAAGATTTATCCCGAGAGGTTTATGCATATCAGCGAGTTAAACAGGATGGGGGCCAGGATTATGAAGGAGGGCGCAAGCGGCATTATTAAGGGAGTACGCGCTTTAAGCGGCGCTCCGGTAATGGCTTCTGATTTGCGTGCTTCTGCGGCGCTGGTTTTAGCAGGATTGGTAGCTCAGGGCAGGACGGATATTTCGCGAGTTTACCATTTAGACAGAGGCTATGACAGGATGGAAGAAAAACTCTCTAAGCTAGGAGCAAGAATCTGGAGAGAAAAGGAATAAAAGGAGGTAATATGGCAGTAGCGATAAGATTGAAGAGATTGGGTACGAAGAAGAAACCGCATTCAAGGATTGTGGTTTGCCAGGTACAGCGCGCGCGTGATGCCCGGGTAATTACGCAGATTGGTTCTTATGACCCCTCAAAGAATCCGCCTTTGATTAAGGTTGACCGCGCGAAGGCCGAGAAATGGATTAAGGCAGGGGCGAAGACGTCCGATACCGTACGCAGTATATTTAAGAAGCAGGGAATTGTTTAGTTGAAAATAGATATTATTACTATATTTCCCAAGATGTTTGCGCCGGTCTTGAATGAATCAATTCTCAAGCGGGCGCAGAATAAAAGGAAGCTGAAGATAGCCATCCACGACTTAAGAGATTATACCCGTGATAAACACCGTAAGGTGGATGAGCGCCCCTTTGGCGGCGGGCCGGGAATGGTCTTCCGGCCGGAGCCGATTTTTGAGGCAGTAGAATCTATAAAAAAAAATTCGAAATTCGAAATTCGAAATTCGAAAATAATTCTGTTAACACCACAGGGAAAAAGCTTAGACCAAAGATTGGCCAAAAAGTTGTCTAAATGTAAGCATTTAATCCTAATCTGTGGGCATTATGAGGGTGTTGATGAACGCGTGCGTAAAAAATTAGTTACGGATGAAGTTTCTATCGGCGATTATGTGTTAACCTGCGGAGAGCTGCCGGCAATGGTTTTAGTGGATGCCTTGGTGCGCCTCCTTCCCGGTGTGCTGGGAAAAGATGAATCCACGCATTTTGAATCCTTTAGCCAGGGGCTGCTGGAATACCCGCAATATACCCGGCCGGCAGTATATCGCAAGATGCGTGTACCGAAAGTGCTTTTATCGGGCAATCATAAATTAATCGAGAAATGGCGCAAAAACAAGGCCTTAGAGACAACTAAAAAGAATAGGCCGGACCTATTGGAAAGGAGTAAAATCAGATGAAGCAGATTGAATTGGTTGAATCCCCACATCTTAAAAAAGACGTTCCTAAGTTTAAATCAGGGGACCTGCTGCGCGTATATGTAAAGATTAAAGAAGAGGACAAAACGCGCATTCAGGCCTTTGAGGGCACGCTGATTGCCAAACGCGGCAGGGGCCTAAAAGCGACATTTACTATGCGCAAGGTTTCTTACGGAGAAGGCACGGAAAGGACCTTTCTTTTGCATTCTCCGTCCATTGACAAGATTGAGATCCTCAGGAGTGGAAAGCCCGGGAGGGCAAAGCTGTATTATCTTAGAAAAACGTCGGGAAAGAAGGCGAAGATTGCTCAAAAAGTGGAAAAGGAATAATCTGAAACTGCAAAGGTTTGAAAAAAGCATCTGCCCTAAGAAATACAGGATATGGGCCGGGGTGGATGAGGCCGGCCGCGGCCCCTTAGCCGGGCCTGTGGTAGCCTGCGCAGTTATCTTGAAGGATTTTTCATTTACCGCCAGGATTTTTGATTCTAAAAGACTTTCTTTTTCGGCTCGTCAGAGGGCCTATGAACAAATACTGGCTCGGGCGTACATAGGAATAGGAATAGTGGATAGAAAAGTAATTGACCGAAAAAATATTTTACAGGCTACCGTAATAGCTGTAAAAAAGGCGCTGCGTAATTTAAGGGTAAAACCGCAATTCCTGCTCATGGACGGGGGGTTTGAACGACAGGCTTTGCCTTATCCCCACCGGAGCATTGTTGGCGGGGATGGCCGCTGTTTTTCTATTGCCTGCGCCTCAATTGTGGCCAAGGTAGCCAGGGACAATTTAATGTCTTATTATTCAGCCCTTTATTCCCAATATGGTTTTGAACGCAATCGCGGTTATTATACCAAAGAACATTTGCGGGCGATTGGAAAATGCGGCCTGACGCCTATTCACCGCCGCAGTTTTCGCCCGATTAAAACTTAAGAGGGGGGGGTGAGTGATGGAGGAAGAAAAGCCTTTTCAAGAAAGAAGAAAGTATGTGCGCCTTAAGGCTACGGTGGAGGTAGACTATACAATTATCGGCAGGCCCGGTGAGGTAAATGTTTTCTCCAAAAATATCAGCGCCGGCGGCCTGTGTATAATTGTCGCAAAACAACTGCCCGTTGATACGCCTTTACAGTTAGAGATAAAGATTCCGGACTTAAAAGACCCTATTCCCGCTTTAGCCAGGGTGGTTTGGCAAAAAGAAACTCAGGGCTCGCCCGATAAGTCCGGAGTATCTTTTGACACAGGCATAGAGTTTACCGGCATTAGCGATTTCGACCGTTTTAATATCAAGCGTTACATAGAAGAACATAGCGGAGCAATGTAGAGAGGCCAAATTTTGCGTCTCTATAATTTTATTTTTGGGGGGGGTGAAAAAAATGGAAGAGAAGAAAATTGGGGTTGTTACTCATTATTTTGGGCACCTCGGCGTAGGAATTATTAAGATTGAAGCCGAAGGCCTCAAAAAAGGAGATACCCTGCATTTCAAAGGCCATACCACTGACTTTCAGCAGGTCATAAGGTCATTGCAGATCGAACATAAGGATGTGGATCAAGTCAAGGTTGGGGATGCCGTAGGTACGAAGGTTAACGAGCCTCTCCGCGAGCACGACGAGGTCTTTAAAATAAAGGAAGCATGAAAAATAGAGAGGTAGCTGAGGTTTTTCGTCAGATTGCCGAAATCCTGGAGATTCAGGGCGAGAATGCCTTTCGGATTCGCGCCTACCTTAAGGCCGCGCAGAATATTGAGTCTTTAAGCCGGGATATTGTTGATATAGCCGAGAAGGATGAGCTGGAGGAAATTCCGGGAATTGGCAAGGACCTGGCCGGAAAGATAAAAGAGCTGTTAAATAGCGGAAAACTGAAATTTTATGAGCAGCTGAAGAAGCGAGTTCCTAAGGGCTTAACCCTTTTGATGTCTGTGCCCGGCTTAGGCCCCAAGACGGCAAAGCTCTTATACGATGAATTAAAGATTGAAAACATCAAGGGGCTGGAGCAGGCAGTGCGCAGGCACAAGGTCAGCACCTTGCCGGGAATTAAGCAGAAGACCGAGGAAAATATCCTTCGCGGCATCGCCTTAATTAAGAAATCCAAACAGAGAATGCCCCTGGCTTTAGCTATCTCTGCAGCCGATGAGTTCGTTCGGCCCTTAAAGAAGTTAAAACAGGCAAAAGAGGTTCAGCCGGCCGGCTCGCTGCGGCGCAAGAAAGAAACAGTAAGAGATATCGATATCCTGGTAACCTCTTCCCGAGCTAAGAAAATAATGGATGTGTTTACCGCCTTGCCTCAAGTGAAAGAGGTTTTAGCAAAAGGGGAAACCAGGTCCAGTATATTGACTAAAGCCGGCATTCAGGTTGATTTGCGCGTGGTGCCCGAGAAGAGTTCCGGCGCCGCACTTTTATATTTTACCGGCTCAAAACAGCACAACATTAAACTGCGAAAGCTGGCGTTGAAACAGGGTTTAAAGATTAACGAATATGGAGTATTCAGGAAGAATAAGTGGTTGGTTGGAAAAACAGAAAAGCAGATTTACAGGAAATTTAAACTCGCCTTTATCAGCCCTGAACTTCGCGAAGACACAGGAGAAATCGAGGCCGCCCTTAAAGGAAAACTGCCGAAGGTAATCAAACTAGAAGATATCAAAGGCGATTTACATCTGCATTCCAGATGGAGCGATGGGGTGGCTTCTATTGAAGAGATGGCTAAGGCAGCAAGGACTAGGGGATATAAATATATTGCCATTACAGACCATTCGCAATCTCTGAAGGTTGCCGGTGGCTTGAGTGTAGAGCAGTTGAACAAGCAGATTG
>Ga0315548_1000674_pt1 | contig 31381 bp, 27 predicted proteins | sample SalMarSW160110MG_2_FD_202540 | JGI IMG/M metagenome (GOLD analysis project Ga0315548, IMG submission 202540) | Salt marsh sediment microbial communities from the Plum Island Ecosystem LTER, Massachusetts, United States - Salt Marsh Sediment SW1601-110 ... | reverse complement strand
TAGGTAATGCTTATTTGAAGTTAAGACAATATAAGACAGCCGAGAAATACTATAATGAAGCATTAAAAATAGAACCCAACAATTTGAGTGTTTATTATCAGTTAATTAATCTTGAACTTACCAGGAAAAATCTCCCAGGTGTTAAAAGATACATAAATAAAGGTTTTTCTATAGATTCTGACGATTATATTTTGCTCGCTCTTTACGGAGAATATTATTATCGTTTGGGTTCAAATTATATGGGGAATAATAAGGGGAGGCCGGCAAAAGAGAAATTCGATGAGGCTATAAGAATCTGGAAAAAAACGATAACCAGTACCAATGACCCTAAATGGGTTAGTTATGCTCAGGAAGGTATCCGGAGAGCCAATGAAAACATAGAAAAGCTTATAATATGGTGATTTTTGTTTCTACTTTTTGTTCTTTGTGTGTGCTTCCCGTTTGCTGTTATTTGAATTTTTGGGGTTATCTTTTTAATAGCTTGGGGGGTTTAAAAAAGCCAAAATTTAAAAATTACGTGTTTTATATGTACCCAAGTGATATAAATTTTATAGGGTATGATAGGGCTCTTGCGATAAAGTAAATAATAGATATTTTAAAGGCGTTACAATTATGAAAAAGAAAGTCGAAAGAAAACAGCCAAATTCGAAAATGTGTTTTGTCTGCGGTTTAAAAAACAGTTCTGGGCTCAAAGCTCATTTTTATGAGTTGGAAAACAAGGAATTGGTTGGGATTTTTAAGCCGATAGAAGAACATCAGGGTTATTCCGGTCGTTTGCATGGTGGTATAATTTCAGCCATTCTGGATGAAACTATAGGAAGAGCCATTTTGATTAATTACGAAGAGGATGTCTGGTTTGTAACGGTAGAATTTAATACTCGTTTCAAAAAACCGGTACCGCTAGATAGGGAAGTAAAAGTTAAGGCTCGTATCACAAAAGAAAGAAAAAATATATATGAGGGTAAAGGACAAATAACTCTTGAAAGTGGTGAAATAGCAGCAGAAGGATATGGCAAGTATATGAAATTGCCGATTGAAAAGATTGCGGATTTTGATTATGAAGAACAGGAATGGAGAGTTGTTCCTTCAAAGAAAGACCCGAAAGAAATAGATATTTGACAGTTGACTTTTGTAAAATACTTTACATTTTTTGGAACAACAAAGGGTTTGGGATTTGAAATAAAAAAATAAAAAAAGATAGGAACAACAAATTACACGAATAGCACGAATAAAAACAAAGTAGTTCTTTTTAAAGAAGAAAGTTATAAAATAATTGGTGTTTGTTTTGAAGTGTATAATATTATGGGGGGTGGTTTTCTTGAAGCAGTATATCAGGAATGCCTAAGGAAAGAATTTGAAATACAGCAAGTTCCGTTTTTAGAAAAGCCTAGACTGAAAATTTGCTACAAGGAGTTTAAATTAGAGCAAGAATATGAACCGGATTTCCTTTGTTACGACGAAATTATTCTTGAGATAAAAGCGGTAAGCAAGTTAGGTGACGAACATAAAGCACAAGTAATAAACTATCTTAAAGTTACTGACAAACACCTTGGACTTTTGGTTAACTTTGGATGTTTTCCAAAAATAGAATATGAAAGGTTGTTGAATTAAAAAATATTTGTGTAATTTGTGTTATTTGTTGTTTAAAAGGGTTGTTTTTTATAAAAGATGAAATATTTTTTGTTAATTTATTCGTTGTATATAAGGAGATAATCGTGAGTGATAGAATTTTATATTATAGTACAAATAAAGATTTAAACACCGAAGAAATAAAGGGTTTTAAAGCGGAAGTTAGCTTTAAGGAAGCTCTTTTTATGGGGCAGGCTCCGGATAATGGATTGTTTTTGCCAAATAGTTTACCCGAATTGTATAAAGAAGAAATCTTATCTCTCAAAGATAGGCCTTATTATGAAGTCGCTTTCGAAATACTATGGAAATATTTAAAAGATGATATAAGCGTTGAAAGACTAAGGGAAATTTGCAAAGACGCATATACTTTTAGTATTCCCCTGGAAAAAATCATCGGAGAAATTTATTTGGCTAGAATGGATCAGGGTCCCACTGCGTCTTTTAAGGATTTTGCCGCTCAGGTAATGTCAAGATTGATGGAAGAGTTAAAAGAAGAGAATCAAGAAATAACAGTCCTTGTGGCAACTTCCGGAGATACCGGAAGCGCGATAGGAAACGCCTATAAAAATTTACCCGGTATCAATGTGTTCATTTTATATCCCGAATTGGAAGTTAGCGAAAGGCAACGAAAACAATTAAATTCAATAGGAGACAATACTACCACCATAGCTCTCGATGGAAAATTTGACGATTGTCAACGCCTGGTAAAGCAAGCGTTTGGTGATTCGGAACTTCGAAGTTTGAATTTAACTTCCGCGAACTCAATAAATATAGGAAGAATCCTACCTCAAATAGTCTATTACTTCTATTCTTATGTAAACGTTATAGATGAAATTAAACCGGTGGTTTTTTCTGTGCCTTCGGGTAACTTCGGGAATTCTTTAGGTTGCGAAATTGCTCGCAGGATGGGTTTGCCTGTAGAAACTCTTATAATAGCCACCAATGAAAATGACGAGTTTCCGAAATTTCTCGAAACTGGAAGCTACTCTAAGGTAGATCCTTCCCGTAAATGCCTTTCAAATGCGATGAATGTAGGCAATCCGAGTAACCTCGCGAGGTATTTTAACCTTTATGGTGGTACTATAGACAAAGGGGGAAATGTTCACAAGGAGCCCGATGTCGAAAAAATGCGTCAGAATTTATATTCGGTATCGATTAGTGATGAAGAGACTGTAAAGACTATAGAAGAAATTTATGAAAATTATGATGTGTTGCTCGAACCGCATGGAGCAGTCGGTGTTGCGGCTTTAATGCATCATTACAAAAATTTAGAGAAAACTACTGTGTGTCTTGAAACCGCTCATCCCTCTAAATTTCCGGAGATAATAAAAGAAACTCTTAATATAACTCCTGAAGCTCATCCCTCGTTTGTTGGTCTTGATAAAAAAGTCAGCGAACCCGAATATATGCCAAACGATTATAGTGTTTTTAAAGATTATTTATTAGGTGCTAAATAAATAAAAGGGACTGTTATCACAGCCCCTTTTATCTGAACGCTCATTTTTCTTAGTCTACTTTAATATTTACTTCTTTGTTTTTTTCTTTTTTTGTTTTAGGTAGAGTTACCGTCAGAATACCGTTTTTAAATTCGGCGCTAGCTTTCTTTGTATTTAATTCGGACGCGAATCTGAAAGTTCTACGGAAACTCCCTTGAGATCTTTCTACCATTAGATAAGACTCTCCTTTTTCCCTGTTTTCCTCTTTTTTCTCACCCTTAATAAGGAGATACTTACCCTTTATTCTAACTACAAGATCTTCTTTATCTATTCCAGGCATTTCTACTTCAACCATATATTTGCTATCGCCTTCCTTTACATTTGCCGCAGGGTAGGCTTCCCTGTTTGAGGCAATATCCCTAAAGCCATTTAGAATATCTCCGGTCATTTTATCTAAACCTTCATTTATATCAAAAAACCTTTTTATCGGTTCGCAACTTACTAAATTTTCATTAGCCATTATTTTCCTCCTTTTAAGATTCTTTACTTATCTTTCATATCGGAAGACGAATGTGCCCCCTAAAAAGTTCCGTTTTTTTGGGAGAATAACTCCAAAAAAACGAGACCTTGACAAAAGTAGCGATTTGAATATTTTAATTTGAAATGGTTTTATATTTGGAATCGTTACAAAATTGTATTCTCATAAATACCGAAAGGAGGTAAGTATGGAAAAGTTTGATACGTTATTGCAAAGGGCGGATTGGAAGTCGGAAAAGCATGTTCCTGTAATCGAAGTATTGGAGAAAGGTGAAAAGGTTAAAGTCTTGGTTTCGGTTGGTAAAGAGATAGCGCATCCTAATAAAACCGAGCATCATATTGTATGGATCGAAGTTTATTTTAAGCCTGAAGGAAGTAAATTTCCGTATATGGTCGGGAAAGCGGATTTTGTCGCGCACGGAGCTTCTGTTGAAGGTCCCGATACAAGTACTGTATATGCCGAACCGGATGTAGGTTTGTCCTTTAAGACCGAGAAATCGGGTACCATTTACGCTTTTTCCTACTGCAATATTCATGGCCTTTGGGTTAATGAGGAGGCGTTGGATATTTAGGTTTTTGGTGTTGTTAAAAGTTTATGTTAACTTACTTTATGGAATGGAGGAACTCTGCTAATACGCAGCATTTATGAAATATAGTCATTTGTTTATATCTATCGTTACTTGACAATTGCGCAATAAAAACTTATTATAAAAACGTATTGATAAAAATGGATTGCCGTATTTAAGGCGAAAGTCCTTGAGAATATCAACGGAAAGACTTAAGGTATTGCAAACCTGAATATCCTGTATCAATAGAGAAAATATGAAGAAATCGTAAGAAATATCCTCAAATTCTAACGTAGAGTTTGTAATTGTAGATTTATTAATGAGGATAAAATGGGAATAATCGGTTTTTTTATCTTAGCATTATAAATTATTCAGAGGAGGATTAATGAACTTCAAAAAACTTCCTAAATTAGTAATAGGAAATTTGAAACCGAAAATACCAATAATTCAAGGTGGTATGGGTGTGGGTGTTTCTATGTCTGGTTTGGCTTCTGCCGTGGGTAATGTTGGAGGTATCGGAATTATTGCGACAGCTGTTATAGGTTGTGATGAACCTGATTTTGCGAGTAACTTTCGTGAAGCAAATAAAAGAGCTTTGAAAAATGAAATTGTGGATGCAACAGGGAAGACAGATGGGATTTTTGGTGTCAATATAATGTTGGCGCTCACAGATTTTAATGAATTGCTGAAAATATCGGTAGAAGAAGAGGTCGATATAGTTGTCTTAAGCGCGGGGCTCCCTATAAAGGTACCTAAAATAATATCTCCGGAGAGAATGCGGGAAACCTCGACAGCTTTTGTGCCCGTAGTTTCTTCAGCCCGGGCGGCGAGTATAATTCTAAGGTATTGGGAAAAAACTGGTAATTACCCCGACGCGTTTATTGTGGAAGGACCTCTTGCGGGTGGACATCTCGGTTTTAAGAAGGAACAGATACACGATTCTGGTTATACGCTGGAAAAAATACTCCCGGAGGTTATATCCGCGGTAGAACCTTATGAGATGAAATCCGGAAAGGAAATTCCGGTGATAGCAGCAGGTGGGATTTTTACCGGTGCGGATATTTACCGGAGTTTTGAATTGGGGGCAAAGGGAGTCCAGATGGCTACCAGATTTGTTGCCACATATGAATGTGATGCGGATATTAAGTTTAAAGAAGCTTACATTAACTGTAAAAAAGAAGATATCATTATAATTGACAGTCCTGTAGGCTTACCGGGAAGAGCAATCCGCAATCAATTCCTCGATGATGTAGCAAATGGAATGAAAAAACCTTTTAATTGTCCCTGGCAATGTCTGAAAACATGTAATTTTAAAGAAGTTTCGTACTGTATTGCCAGAGCTCTTACCAATGCCAAAAAAGGAGACCTTGAAAACGGATTTGTCTTTGCGGGAAGAAATGCTTACAGAATCGAGAAAATTGTCTCAGTAGGAGAACTTATAAATACTCTCGAAAAAGAGTATACAGAAAGAGAAGAAAAAGTTTTGGCGTTAAGTGTATAATTTAACTCTTGCGCATACTGAAATATAAATTACAAGTACTACGTGTTCATTAAATTTATTCTTTGAATCGGTTGATTGGTTTATCCGTTAATAACTACATATTTTGCATGTAAATTTTTGGGTACGAAGTTCTAAGTCTTAGTAAAAAAGGGGCAAGCCGAGGCTGTGCCAAAAGCTAAATTGCATTTAAATGAAATTCTTTTATAAGTATTTTTGGTCATAGTGATTTTTTCTATTCGTTTCCTTTTTTATTCAGGGTCGGTTAAATTTACCCTGTTTTTCTTATCCCTTTTCTCTTCAAGTAAATCTTTGTATGTACTTATGTCTTCTTTTAATTTCTCTATTTTTGATTTTAGTTTTTTATCGGTATTTTCTTTCTTTTCTAATCTCTTTTCAACTCCCTCTTCGCTTCCTTAAGTAATCCCTCTAATTTCTCCATATTTATCTGGAGTTACTTTCCCTCCACTGTTATCTTCTCCGTATATCTCATCCTCATTTATTGTCGATAATTTCTGCTTCTTTCAATATCTGCTTTACTTTGGACGTCCGGTATCATCATTTTTCTCTTTTAATCCTAATGAATCCATATCCATATTATCTACAAACTTATCTATTACCCCCGCAGGATGATTTTTTTCTATACATTAATCTAATCTGGCAGGAAATAACTCTAATTGATGCTTCGATTTACCTTTTATATATCTGCCTATATTACCTCCGTTTTTTAACTTAAAATAAACTTCTATATAGAAATTGCAAGGCTTTTAATCGTTTTTTGTAAGAAAAATACTATGCGACGTAGAGGAGGGGTTTTGGCACGGTCTCCGCTGTCAGCGGTTAGACGTAAGCCTGGTGGAGGTTGTTGTATGTGGTTTTTTCTACTTGAATTATCCTTGAATTTCACTATAATAGATTAAAAAATTGAAGATTATTATAATGAAAAGAAAAGGAGTTTGCGGAATGAATAAATTGAAATCGTTATTTGTCTTAGTTTTAATTATCCCTTTATTATTGCAGGCGGAATCAGAGCAGGACTTGAGTTTACTTAAACCTCCAATGGATGAGTTTATAGATTCTTTAATAGAAAAAATGACGCTGGAAGAAAAAGTAGGTCAGCTGGCTCAATACGCGGGTGGTGGCAGTATGGGTTTTAACACAGGGATAGATGATAAAAATAAAGAATTGGTAAAAAAGGGTAAGGTTGGTTCTTTCTTACATGTCCTGGGAGCCGATTTTCTTGGTGGGCTCCAGAAAATAGCTGTAGAGGAGTCACGTCTCGGGATACCTTTAATTTTCGGATTGGATGTTGTTCACGGGTTGAAAACTATTTTTCCGGTACCACTTGCTTCTGCCTGCAGTTTTGAACCGGAGGCTGTCGAGAAGACAACGAGAATTGCGGCAGTCGAAGCCGCGGCTTCCGGAATACACTGGACTTTCGCTCCCATGGTCGATATCGCGCTCGATCCAAGATGGGGAAGGATAGTTGAAGGTGCTGGAGAAGACCCTTATCTGGGTGCCGTTATGGCAAAAGCTCAGGTTGAAGGTTATCAGGGAGATGGTTTAAGTTTTGAGAATACAATTCTTGCTTGTCCCAAACATTATGTCGCTTATGGTGCGGCTCAGGGCGGAAAGGATTATAATAGCGCGGAGGTCTCGAAGCGGACTCTTAATGAAGTATATTTACCTCCTTTTCTTGCCGCAGTGAAAGCCGGCGCGGGTTCTCTTATGAATGGATTTAATGACATTAACGGAGAGCCTATGGCTTGTGATAAGGAATTGTTAACCGATGTATTAAGAGAGAAATGGGGTTTTGAGGGTTTTGTTGTGAGTGATTGGAACTCGATCGCGGAGCTTTTAAATCATGGTGTAGCAAAAGATAGAGTGGATGCGGGGAAAAAGGCTTTATCCGCGGGTATAGATATGGATATGACGAGTGGAATTTTTGGAGAAGAAATTTTAAAGTCTGTTAAAAAAGGCGATATATCGGAAAAATTGGTAGATAAAGCAGTCAGAAGAATACTGGAGGCTAAATATAAACTGGGACTTTTTGATGACCCCTTTAAATATTGTAAGGTCGAGGTCGAGAAAGAAGAAATTTTAAAAGATGAACATATCAAAGCAGCAAAAGAAATGGCTAGAAAATCTATTGTTTTGTTGAAAAACAAAGACGGAGTTCTACCTTTAAAGAAAGATTTGGGAACAGTAGCGGTTATAGGTTCCCTTGCGGATGATACGCGTGCGCCTCTCGGTTCATGGAAAGCTTTTGGAGAAGAGAAGGATGTTGTAACAGTATTGGAAGGGATAAAGAATGCGGTATCACGAAATACAAAAGTAATTTATTCAAAAGGTTGTGATATTAAGGGAAATGATAGAAGCGGATTTAAAGAAGCTGTCTCTGTTGCTGCCGAAGCGGATATGGTTGTTCTTGTTTTAGGAGAATCTGATGATATGAGCGGAGAGGCTAGAAGCCGTTCTGAAATCGATCTTCCCGGAGTTCAGAAGGAACTCGCAGAGAAAATTGTGGGTACAGGCACCAAAGTGGTGGTTGTCCTGATGAATGGAAGACCTCTTGCAATTCCGTGGCTTGCTGAAAACGTTCCAGCTATTCTGGAAGCCTGGTTTTTGGGCATTCAATCGGGTAACGCTATTGCCGATGTTTTGTTTGGCGATTATAATCCCGGAGGTAAGCTTGCGGTGACTATACCTCGTAGTGTGGGTCAGATTCCCTGTTTTTATTATCATAAAAATACCGGAAGACCAGCTTCTGATGAATTAAACCAGCATACCGCCCGATATTTTGATTTACCTGTTACTCCTTTATACCCGTTTGGACACGGATTAAGTTATACCGAATTTAAATATTCGAAATTAAAGATAAAAAACAAAAAAGTAAAAGCGAATGATTCTTTGGAAATAAGCTTTTCTATCAAGAATACCGGAAAGATTGCCGGAAGTGAAGTTATTCAGTTATATATTAAGGATGTTGTTGCCAGCATAGCTCCTCCGGTTAAAAAATTGGTAGGTTTTAAAAGAATATATTTAGAAGATAGGGAACAAGTAAAAGTTAATATGAAAATGCCCGTAAATCTTCTCGGATTTTACAACAAAAAAATGAAAAAGGTTGTGGAACCAGGAGAATTTGAACTTATGATCGGAAGTTCATCGGAAGATGTAAGATTAAATAGTTCCTTTACGGTCGAAGGCAAAGTAAGTGAAATCGACGAGGCGGAGATTTATTATAGTGTAGTAGAGTCCATAAAAGATAAGTAAGCCAGTAGTTTAAAGTCTCGAGGTAAAAATTCGTATCATTGGTGCGGTTTGTTGTTTTTATTTGGAATGGTTTTGGGGGATTCTGTATTCTGGCTTCTGACTTCTATATTCTATTTTTAAAACCCTCTTGACAAAAATGGGTTAAGTGTTACCTTTTATCTAAAAGTAACACTAAATGAAGGGGGTGTTGATGGTTTTATTTTTGATTTTTATTTTATCGCTTACGGATTCTTCGGAATCTGTTATGGATACTGTAGGTGCTAAGATGTATTTTTCCGAAGGTGTGGTAGTTACCGCGAGCAGGTATGAAGATGAAGTTTCTGATATCTCATCATCTGTTTCCGTAATTACCGAAAAAGATATAAAATTTGTAAATTCTTATATAGCTCCCGATTTACTTTCGAATGTTTCCGGTGTAGAGGTTATGAAAACGGGAAATTTCGGAAGAGCGGATGTAGTAATCAGGGGCATTGGTAATAATGGGAGGAAACTGGGTTTTCTTGTGGATGGAAGACCTGAAAAGATGGCTATATATGGGTGCGCGGTAACCCATACTTTTCCTCTCCATAATGTAAAAAGAATAGAGGTCGTTAAAGGTCCTCTTTCTTCTTTATACGGGTCCGGAGCCATGGGCGGAGTTGTCAACATTTTGACCAGGCAGCCTTCCGGCGAGAGTAAGATAGATTTAACATGCGATTACGGAAGTTTTGACACCAAAAATATAACAGGTTCATTTGAAGAATCTTTTTCAAAGTTGGATTTTTTGGGTACAGTCCAAAAGAATTCGTCCGATGGTTACCAGGAAAACTCGGCTTCTAATACTGAAGCTTATCAGGGTAATCTGATATACAATATTAATGAGAATTGGAAGGTAGATAATTATGCTAAATACGTGGATACTTATAAAGAAGATCCGGCTGCTGTAGGGGATACTTCTACTCCTCTGGGCTATCAAAACTATGAAAGAGGAGCTTTTGATATTTCTGTACACGGGGAAATGGATAAAATAGATTTTCAAACGAAAATCTACAGGACTTATGGTTACCATCAATTTTCTGATGGATGGGAGTCGAGGGATAAAACGGATGGATTAAATTCCTCGGCTATACTAGCGCTTTTGAAAGGAAATAAAACTCAAGGTGGCGTTGAATTTTATAAACAGTATGGTAACTGGATTTCTAACGGAGACGAAGAATGGGATAGAAAAGTTTATGAAGGATTTATTCATATGGAACAAGAAACTCCGTTTGTCAATCTTTCCGGAGGTATGAGATATACTTACGTAAGAGATTCGGAAGGAGTTTTTTCGTATGACGGAGGAATTGTACTTAAATATAATAATACAAGAATACGGGGTAGAATAGGTAAAGGTTTTAGACTTCCTTCTTTTAATGATCTTTATCTTTTTCCTCCCTCTAATCCTTCTCTTGCTTCAGAAGAACTTATGGATTATGAAGTCGGTTTGAGGCAGAAATTATCCGATATATCGGACCTGGATATTGCTGTTTATCGTATGAATACAAATAATTTTATCAGATTCTCTCCGGCTAGCGGCCAATTTGAAAATGTCGACACATTGGTTGAAAAAGGGCTCGAAACTTCACTTGGCGTGTATCCTCTGGATTGGTTAAAATTAAAGGTCTTTTATTCCTATATCGATAGAGACGAGAGGACTCAGGGCGTTCCCGGGCAGAAATTCAGCGGTAGTATTACTTTAGAAAAGGATATTTTGGAAGGACGTTTAAGCGGAAGATATTTAACCGATTATTACGCGGCTGATAATCACTCGGAGGAAATTCCTTCCTACTATGTTTTTGATTTTCGTTTGAATGTAAGACCTAAGGATTATATCTCTTTGTCTTTGGGTGTGGATAATATACTCGATGAAGATTATACTCGATATGTGGAAGTGCCTAACGCTAATGGACTTTACTATATGCCGGGTAGGACTTTCAAACTTGGGATATCTCTAAGAAAATGATTTTTCTTTATATCGTTTTTAGTTTTGGGATAGTTACCTCGACGAGCGATATTTCTTCTGTTGTCGAGGCTATTGCTCCCGATAACGCTAAAGTGGTTAACATTGTGCCCGGCGGTATGTGCCCCGGGCATTTTGACCTTTCTCCGGCTGAAGCTAATTTGATTTTTTTGTCCGACTTAATTATATACCACGGTTACGAATCATGGTTTACAAAAGTGGAAGAGTTGAAACTCAATATCGATATAGTTGATTTGAAGACCGATGGTAGTTGGATGATTCCTGACGTATATCTAAAAGGCGCTTTAGAGATTTGTAATGTTTTAAAAAAAGAATACAGTTCTGATAGCGTCAGTATACATGAAATCGATAAAAAATACGGAAAATTTAAAATGAGTTTAGATTCCCTTATCTTTATAGTCGCACAGAAAAAAGAATTGATTGAAGGAATTAAAGTTATATGTAATAAGCATCAGAAGGACTTCCTTGAATTCCTTGGAGTAGAAGTTGTTTCCGTTTTTTCTCCGGGAGACGATATTTCTCTGAAAGAAATATCGGAGGTAGTAAAAGTCGGAAAGGAGGAAAACGTTCAGCTGGTTGTAGATAATCTTCAAAGCGGGAAAAAAGTTGGTAGCACGATAGCGGATGAATTAAAAAGTGATTATATAATTTTTTCGAATTTTCCGGAAGAACAGGGATATAAGGCAACTCTTTTAAATAATATAGATCTCTTACTGGAAACTTTAAGTGATAAAGATACAAAAAGTTAGTTTATCTTTTAGTGGAAAGGAAGTTTTATCTGAAGTTTCTCTCGATATAAAAAAACAGGATTTCGTTGCTATAATAGGTCCAAACGGAGCGGGAAAGACAAGTCTGCTTAAAATAATAAACGGACTTCTTATTCCTAATAGCGGGAAAATCGGAGTATTCGACCTCGACCCGGTTAGAAATGGGCTGGCAGTAAGAAGAAGAATTGGTTTTATTTTTCAAAATGAGTTTATAACCAGGAATGTGCCGCTTTCAGTTAAGGATGTTGTTTCTGTGGGTAGGATAGGTGTAAAAGGACTTTTTAGAAATCTTAATAAAAAAGATTTTGAATCTGTTTGCAATGCTATGGATGAAGTTGGAATCAAAGATTTGGAGAATAGACCTGCCGGTTTTCTTTCAGGAGGAGAGCAGAGAAAGGTATCGATCGCGCGAGAACTGGCAAGAGATGTCGAGATTCTTCTTCTGGATGAGATTTTAATGAATTTAGATCCTGCTTCGCAGATGGAGATTAATAATCTAATTACTCGTATTTACAAAAGACATAAATTGACGGTTGTTTTCGTGACCCATCTTCTAAGGTATTTACCGGAAGGTATTAATAGAGTTGTAGCTCTTAAGAATGGAAAAGTATTCAGTGATTTTTCTCCGGATGATTTTAATTCAAAGGATTTATCCCGGCTTTATGATGTCGATGAGGAAAATTTGAAGAAATATGTGGGAAATTTTAAGTTTTAATTATTTTCAAAACGCTTTAATGGGTTCTATTTTAGCGGGTATTGGTCTCGGCATTGTGGGTGTATGGGTGGTTCTCTTGCGGATTCCTTTTGTGGGAGTGGCTATATCGCATGCCGCTTTTGCCGGATCCGTAATCGGACTTCTTTTTGGAGTAAATCCTATTATGATGGCGATTGTATTTTCTCTTTTAGCTTCAATTTTAATTGGACCCATCGCGGAAAAATCTGGTCTCGAGGCAAACGTAATTATAGGTATTATTTTTTCTCTTGTTCTGGGAGTCGCTTTTCTTGGACTCGGTTTAATAAAAGGACCGAAAACAGAAGCTTTTAATCTTATATGGGGAAGTATTCTTACTCTTTCAAGAATAAATATATATTTGAATGCCGGGATAACTTTTCTTGTGATTCTTTTCCTGCTTTTTTTCGGAAAAGAAATAAAAGCGGTATTTTATAACAGAGAAGTCGCGGCTTCGTGCGGAATACCCGAGAAATTCATTTTTTTTAGTCTGCTATTCCTTTCCGGATTTGTAATTTGTCTTAATTTGAATACAGTCGGGGGAATATTGATTTTCAGTCTTTTGATAAATCCTCCTTCAGCAGCGAGAATTTTAACTCATAGCCTTTCTAAGATGTATCTGCTTTCGATTCTTTTTGGTATTGTCGCGTGCCTTTTGGGACTTTTCTTTTCTTATGTATTTTCGGTTCCCGCGGGAGCTACAATAATAATAATTTCTTCGCTGATTTTTATAATTTCAATGGTTTCAAGAGGTAGAAATGGAAGTTGATTGTTTTGAAAAGTGGGCGGAGAACTGGGAAGTCTCAGCGGAATCGAAGATAGTTGCCGGAATATTTGTTAAAGAGTTAATCGGTAAAAATTCCGATTTGATTTTGGATTTGGCTTGCGGCAAAGGAGTATTACGAGATTATTTAAATAAAAATATTCCCGGTTCAAAAGTTGTTTATATCGATAAGGCTTTTGCGATGATTAAAGGCTTGAAGGAAACTTATCCTGATGCGTTTGCGATAAGGGGAGAAGGGGAGAATATTCCTTTCGATAAGGATAAATTTGATGCGGTTATAATTTTTAATTCTTTTCCTCATTTTACGTATAAAGAAAAAACCATTTCGGAATGTTACAGGGTATTAAGGAAAGGGGGAAGGTTAATCATAGGTCATTCCATGACTCCCGAAGAAATTAATCAGTTGCATAAAGATGTGGGCGATCAGGTCGCCAATCACCGATTACCGGAAAAGGATATTTTTATAGAAATGTTTGACAAGGCAGGTTTTAAAAATATTGAATATTTTGTAGACGGTTATTTTTATGTAATGGGATTTAAGGAGTAAAAAACTTATTTAACCACAGATTACACAGATGCACACAGATAAAAAAAAGAAAAAATATTTTTGTTGTTTAAAACCCAACCCACCCCGCCAAATTAATTCTCACACAAAGGCACAAAGATCACAAAGCCCCACACTCACCCTAAAAGCTTTATTTTTTTACTATTTAAATATTCAACGATTAATTTATTTAAGTCAAGGGTTAATCTTATATTTATTTCTTAAACCTCCATTCTGCCTTGTTTTTTTATCAAATAACTTTGTTTGTAATTGTCAGTGAGTAACCCCACATTAATTCGCTTAAATCCAACACTTAACTATTCAACTTAGATTCCAAGAATCTATGATTTAGCCACAGATTTACACGGATAAAAGCAAAAATAAAGATATCTGTATTTCTCTGTGTGCTTTGTGGTTCAAAAAATGGGGGGTAGTGGGCAAAAAACTAATTGACAAAAGAGTTGATTTTGCGTATAATAGTAATATATAGAAGTTTTAAAAAGGAGGTATGTATGGATTGGGAAAAGTACGATTTAAGGGATGTGTTTAGACTTCGTATTAGAATTGCGTTACTTTTAGTTTTAGTTGCTCTTATCCTTGGTTTTTTCTTTAGTCCGGAACTGGAAATAGAAGTTAAACCGATTGATCCGAAACCAGATACTGTTAAATTTTATCCTTATGAACCCGAGGAGTTTGAAAATATAACAGAAACACCCGATAATGATTTAGATGATGTTCTTGATAACAAGGTATCTGAAGATGATAAACAAATAGAAAATGATTTAGATATTACACAAGACCTTCCTTTTAGAAATGATAAAGTTGCCGATGTGCGTTTGGGAGAATACGTTTTTGTTTCATATGATAAAGACCCCGAACCTCTGAATCTGGATAAGGTAAAATTCGAATATCCTGAATCGATGAGAATGCTCGGCATTGAAGGTAAAGTTTATTTACAGCTTTTGATAGATAAAAAAGGGAACGTTTTAAATGTGTTAAAGATGGATTCTCTTCATCCTGTTCTTGATAAGGTTGCTTTTGAAAATGCCTGGGAAGTAAAATTTTCACCCGCGATGCAGAGAGAAAAACCGGTTATGATCTGGTACGGTTTCCCGGTTGAATTTAAACTCGAATAAAAAAAATTATCACACGGAGCCACAGAGACACAGAGAAAAAAGAGTATTTGTGTTTTAAAATACCTAACCCTTCCATACCAAAATTATTTTACACAAAGAGCACAAAGTTTTTTGTTTTAAAGCTAACTGCCAAAGTCTAAAAGTAAAAAGCTGTTTTTGGTAATGAAGTTATTTCTGTATGAATTTTTCTCTTTTTGCTTTTATGTTTATTTCCGTAATTCTATCGGCAATATCCGCGTTTATTAATTTATAACCATTAAAGGTTTTAGACGCTTCTTCCGGAACATTTAAGTTTTGTAAATCTTCATCCGCGATTATTGAACCCTCTGTGTTCAAGAATTCTACCGTGGCAGTAAGAGTGATTGGTTCTTTTTCATGATTGTAGACTGTAAATTCCCAGAAAAATTTCCATGTATCATCGCCTTTTTCCGTAATTTTGGTGTTAGCTCCTAATATATTCCAGCTTTCTTCCTTGTTTTCTTCTGTTGCTCCGATTTTACCCGACGCGGATTTTTCGATTTTTTCTTCAGGTATCGTTTCTTCGATTTTTTTATCAGTCAATGTAAGTTCAATCGGGTCCTCGGCTCCATATCCGGTGATTCTACAATACAAACCGGCGGAGTCACTTTCGAAACCAACGATTCCGGGTTTGTCGGCTCTTCCCGACATGTATGCTTTACCCTCTCCTATTTTGTAAGTAATCGGATTTTCGAAGTCCATTCCCACTTCTTTTTTTAACCATGTAACGGAACTGCTTTGAGGGTAATGTCCGTTTTCTCTTGCAAATCTGTTTACCGCTTTTTCTATTGTTTTCATGTTTTCTTTAACGGATACAATTGTTATTGCTTCGCTTACCTGCTCATAGGATTCACCGAATACTGAAATATATGGGGAAAGGAAATGTCCGAGAGCGACTCCTCCGACAAAAGCTAAAACTATTAAGAATACAGCAAGTCTTTTTTTCATTGCTACCTCCCTTAACCGGATTTATTTCTAAGTATAATGAATTGAGTCTCTTAAGTCAATGGTAATTTTTGAACCTTAAAGATTCAAAAAATAGTCGATTGGTGAATTGGTAAATTAGTCAATTAGTAAAAATGTAAACCAGTTAACTTGTTTCGCAACCTTATTTTGGTAGGGATGGGTTGGGACTAATTTACTGATAAACTGATTTACTAATTCACTATATTGTGGCAAAGCCACAATATCTTGCTTGACATGGGAAAGACATAGATTATATTTGTTTTGTAATAAATTTATATAGACATGAAAATTAAGAAAGGGAGTTTTTTAGAATGAGTGATAAAGAAAAAGAATTGGCCGGAGCGAAGGTTTCTGATTTTGTTGAAGACGGAATGATTTTAGGTTTTGGTACCGGGACGACTTTTTTTTACGCGTTAAAAAAGATCGGCGAAATGGTAAGGGAGGGTTTGGAAATAAAAGCTGTGTCCACTTCGTCGGCCACGGACAGGCTGGCTGAATCTTATAATATTCCTCTTTTATCTATCGACGACGTCGATGAGATAGATTTAACCATCGATGGCGCGGACGAGGTCGATTCCTATTTCAATGGAATAAAGGGGGGAGGAGGAGCTTTATTATTCGAGAAGATTGTGGCAAAATCTTCTAAGAAAAATCTCTGGATTGTTGATTCTTCAAAAGTAGTCGATAAAATAGGAGCGTTTCCGTTGCCTATCGAAGTTGTTCCTTTTGCGCTGAGTAACGTTTTTAAAAGACTCGAAAAACTTGGATATAATCCTGAAATAAGAATGAACAAAGGGAAAAAATTCATTACCGACAGCGGTAATTATATAATAGATGTGAATTTAGGTATTATCGAAGATCCGCGTAAAATGGAAGTCGATTTAAACATGATTCCCGGTGTCGTCGAAAATGGACTATTTCTGGATGTTGTTGATATTGTTGTCGTTGGCAGGGGGGATGGGGTGGAAATTATTCGTAAAGAATAATTTAGTTGAATTGTTAAATAGTTGAATGATTGAATAGTAACAAATATAGAGTAGTTAGCAATAAAAAAATATTAGTTGGGGATGGGAAAAGTATCTTGTTTTTGATGAGGGGAAAACTGCGAAATAAAAAATGTTTTCTTTATTTGTGCTATTCGTGCTATTTGTTGTTTCTTTCTTTTGGGGATTGTGCTGGGATTCTGACTTCTAACTCCTGACTTCTGGCTTCTTTCTTACTTTGTGTTCTTTGTGTACTTTGTGTGAGATAATCTTTGGGAGGTGGGTTGGGTTTTAAACAACATATATTTTTTCTCTGTGTACTCAGTGAGTTCTTTGTTTCTCTGTGTACTCTCTGTGGTTCACATTTAGGATTTTGGATTTGGGGGTTGGGATTTAGTTGAAACAAAAACACATTTTATGGTTGTGAGGGGCTTTGTGTTCTCCGTGTCTTTGTGTGAGATAAATTTTGTGGGGTAAGGTGGGTTTTAAAACGACATTATTTTTTTCTCTTTGTGTCTCAGAGCCTTCGTGGCTAAAAGCACCATTGACATTTTTACCATCTTTTGTATATTTCCCATTGTATAAACTTTTATATCCCGTAATATCATAATAATAAAGGTATATAAAGAAAAGAAAATATTAGGAGTTATAATCATGTATAAGATATTGAAGAAAGAAAAAATAGGACCGAATTTAAATAAATTTGTAATAGAAGCACCGCTTGTACCGAAAAACTATCAGCCGGGACAGTTTGTTGTTATTAAAGTTGATGAGGTAGGTGAGCGAATTCCTATTACAATCGCGGAGGCGGATAAAGATAAAGGAACGATTACAATATTCGTTCAGGAAGTGGGTAAGACCACATATAAACTCGGAGAGCTGAAAGCGGGAGATTCTATTTCCGATGTAGTAGGTCCTTTAGGTCATCCTGCTAAAGTTGATAAAATAGGAACTGTGGTAACAATAGGCGGAGGAGTGGGTACCGCTATTGTATATCCCGAGACAAAGGCTTTTAAAGAAGCGGGGAATTATGTTATTTCTATAATGGGATTCAGAAATAAGGAACATGTTATTTTAGAAGAGGAAATGAGAAAAAATTCCGACGAATTTTATATTCTGACCGACGATGGTTCTTACGGTAAGAAAGGATTCACTACGGATGAATTACAGGAGCTTGAGAATGCCGGAAGAAAAATGGATCTTGTGATTGCCGTTGGTCCCGCCATAATGATGAAGAAAATCTCGGAAATGACAAAAGGATACAACGTAAAAACAATTGTTTCTCTTAATTCAACAATGATGGATGCCACAGGAATGTGTGGTGGTTGTAGAGTCGAAGTTGGCGGAGAGACAAAATTCGCGTGTGTCGACGGACCGGAGTTCGATGGGCATAAAGTAAATTTCGATTTGCTTATAAAACGCCTTTCTACTTACGAGAAACAAGAAAAAGAAGCACTCGACAGTTATAATAAATGTAAGTTAGAAGAGTAGATGAGTGATAATAACGGGAAGGCTCCTCGTGAGCCAATGCCCAAACAGGAAGCCGAAAAAAGAGTAAAAAATTTTAATGAAGTCGCTCTCGGTTATACCGAAGAGCAGGCAAAGAAAGAAGCGGAGAGGTGTTTACAGTGTCCAAAACCTCTTTGTGTCAAAGGTTGTCCGGTCGATATAAATATTCCAGTGTTTATCAAATTAATAGTCGAAGGTAAGTACCCCGAGGCAGCAAAGAAGATAAAAGAAGATGACATTCTGCCTCGAATGACAGGCAGGGTATGTCCTCAAGAAGATCAATGTGAAGCGCAATGTGTTCTGGGTATAAAGCATAAGCCTATAGCGATAGGAAGGTTGGAACGATTTGCTGCCGATTACGAAGCCGGGAATTCCGAAGTAGAAGCTCCGGCTGTTCAGGCAAAGAGAAATAAAAAAGTCGCGGTTGTGGGTTCCGGTCCCGCGGGTTTGACCGTTGCGGCTGATTGCGCGAGAATGGGATACGACGTTAAGATTCTTGAAGCTCTGCATAAACCGGGAGGAGTTCTTGCTTACGGTATTCCCGAATTCAGACTTCCGAAAGTAATAGTAGGCCGGGAAGTCGAGGCTCTAAAAAAAATGGGAGTCGAGCTTGAGTGTAACGTAATAGTGGGAAAAACAATTACAATAGAACAGCTTTTTGAGGAAGGGTACGATGCAATATTTCTTGGTCTTGGCGCGGGTCTCCCCAGATTTCTCGGCATAGAGGGAGAAAATCTTTTAGGCATATATTCAGCCAATGAATTTTTAACAAGAATTAATTTAATGAAGGCGTACAAATTTCCAGAGTATGATACTCCGATTAATATCGGTAAAAAAGTTGCAGTTGTAGGCGGCGGTAACGTCGCTATGGATTCCGCGCGAAGCGCGGTAAGGCTTGGTGCAGAAGAGGTACATATAATATACAGACGTTCACGTCAGGAAATGCCGGCTAGAAATGAAGAAATAGAAAACGCGGAGGAAGAAGGTGTTATTTTTGACCTTCTCGTCAATCCAATCGAATTTATTGGGGATGAAGACGGTTGGGTAAAGTCTATTAAGATGATAAGAATGGAGCTCGGAGAGCCGGATGATTCAGGCAGGAAGAGACCCGTTCCAATAGAAGGAAGCGAATTTATTTACGACGTTGATACAGTAGTTATTGCCATAGGGCAAAACGCAAACCCGATACTTTTAGATGCTACCCCTGAAATCCAGAAAAGCAAATGGGGGTATATCGATGCTGAATCCGAAACCGGTAAAACATCTATGAAGGGTGTTTTCGCGGGCGGAGATATTGTTACCGGTGAGGCAACAGTTATTGCCGCAATGGGCGCGGGCAGAAAGGCTGCGAGAGCTATCGACGATTACCTAAAAACCGGGAAGTGGTGATTTTTGAACTATAAAGGTTATACTTAATAATTCTACCCCATATATAGATATTTTTATTTGTAGTATAACATACGAGTGAATTGGTTAATTAGTAAGAAACACCCAAAACCAAAAGAAATTCAAATGTAGGGCAGCTCTCGTAGTATGAGCCTAAGTTTACACTTTTGTCCCGGACAGAAGTGTAAACTTAGGACGTTTTAAAGTGTAATCTGAATGGCTTAAAATCCTTTGTTTTCTTACACCGGGACTTTTTTGTTAACTTTGGCGAATCTTAAGAATTCTACAAACAAAATTAAAAATACAACGTCAAGCATTCCAAAAAGAACTAGTGCCAAGGGTACAATCGCGTAAGTGGAAAACCATATTGCACCCAGTATATAGATAACCTTCATTCCTCCGCCAATTATAACGAGGTCAACGTTTCTATAAAGATTTTTCCAGACCAGGAAATATCCTATTCCAATCAAACCTATAAAAGCCGCGCAGACTTGAAAATAAATGGGGGGTTGTGGTATCGGTCTATGCAAAATTGTTTGGAACAGCCATTTATAGAAAAAACAAAACCCGAAGCCCAGTATAACATCATATATACCCGCGATGATAAATAAAACTTTATAATATTTCTCCTTGTCCATAATAAACCTCCTTTAAGGTTTTTTTATACCTTTATTATACGAAAAGAAACTAAACATGTCAATATAATCATTCCGTTTGAAGAAAAACAAATAGATAATAAACGAATAGAAAGCCTACGATAAATAAAACAATCGCCAGTAGCGGATTCACTAACGTAATAAAAGAAGTCTCAAATAAAACAGTACCTGAAAAATTCCATTTTAACGCGCCGGTCGTTTTTTCTCCGGATGGAAATCTAAATAATATAATAGCAGTATAAAAAACCAGAATAAAAGAAATACTGTTTAAAACCAAAAAATAGATATTTAAACCTGGTTGCCATAATTTAGAATAGATAATAGCAGATAAAACTATATAAGGAATAAAGGCCATTAAAAAATTCAGATATTTGGCTTTTCCCGGAGATAACAGTACCACCAGTGTTTTTTTCCCTGCGAGTTTATCGCCCTTATAATCCTTATAATAAGTAAAAAATGTCATAGTGGAAAACATTAGTGCTATGAACAAAGATACGAATACCAAATCTTTATTGGTTAGGACCATGAATAAATTTTGTTTGCTGACCGCCAGTGCCCCATAAAAAGGGCAGACACTTAATAGTATTCCAAACCAGATGTTTCCTAAAAGAGGTATGCCTTTTAAATATTCATAGATAATGTTAAAAATATAGCCAATTAAATAAACTATTAGAGCATAAGGATTCAAAAGGTAAGAGATAACAGCGCCCACAACGAAAAGTGTGAAAGTAGTAACAAGAGCGTATTTAATATTTAATTCTCCTGAAACCATCGGTCTAAGAGGCGCGTTTATTCTATCTTCTTTTATCCCCAGATAATCATTTACTATCTGGTTTATGCCCCAGCTGAAGAATAAAAGAACCAGTACCATAAATTTTCTTAAGATGTTTACTTCTACTCCTGAAAAAACGATTCCCAACCATCCCGCTATACCTGTGGCGAAAAAAAGGTACGGTCTCATGGATTTAATATAAGCCCGAATGAATTTACTCTTGTCCATAAAGTCCCATTTTTTTATAAAGTGGTGTTTCTTCACCCAAATCCCAATCTTTAGCGATGGAAATAGTTTTATCCTTAGGTAGAGGAATTTTCTTTTCCTCATTTGTTTCTATAGCTTTATTTATTTTCTCAGCTTCTGTGCAGCAGAGCCAATTCGTCCCTGGTTTTTGAAAATAACTTTTCATTCTTTTATAGATAACCGAAAAATCTTCATCCTGGATGTTTCCGAAAGAAACGTTCATAAATTCACAGGGTTGAACTTCACCATGGTGATTTATATAGAATCTTTCGATACCTCCCGCGGTACATCCGAAATTTCCTTTCAGAGATTCGAAAACCTGAGATGAAATAGCCGGGTATTTTCTGTATTTAAAGTTTTTATTAAACAGAGGGTGTGATCGAGCCATTTTGTTTAAAATATCATCTTCCAGAGGGTCTTTTCTGCCCAGCCATCCTCCGGCGGGTTTTCCGTGTATCAACTGGACGTAACTGCATCCACAGTCTTTTGCCAATTTCATTATTTTTTCGATTCCGCCTTCTTCGATGGTCTCTTTGGTTGGACAGCAGTTTATCGCCGTAGCTATACCAGCTTCTTTAAAAGTTTTTAAAGCCGAAATAGCATCGTCGAAGGCTTCTTCCCTGCGCACAAACCCATCAAACTTTTCTCTATCCCAGTGGTGAACGGAAATCATAACTCCGAAAACTCCCGCCTCTTTCATTTTTCTCGCTTTTTCTTCAGTTAAACTATAACCATTAGTATTGACCCAGACTTCAGTTCTTTCATCCAGATTGCTTACAAGTTTTAATAATTTGTCGAATTTTAATAGAGGTTCTCCTCCTTCGATGTTATAAAAAGATATGCCTAAATTTTGCATTTTTTTCGCGACTTCGATCAATTTATCCGCGGGTACTTCTTTACCTGTATCTTTTTTCTGGTAACAATGAGGGCAATTGTAAGTGCAGGCTTTAGTAACCGATAACAAAACGGAAACCGGAGGAGGTTCTCCCTCCAGCATTAAAAACCTTTTTAAAGCGTGAAAGAAAGCGGGAGAGGGGAAAGCGGGCAGATAAAGATGCATTTTATAAACATTTCCGATTCTTACGACTTTATTATGCCTGAAACGCATCTGAAGATGAATCAATCTTTTAAAAAATAATATATACTGCTTGAAAGAAATCTTTCTCCGCAGCAAAAAACCGGTATATTTGAAGAAAATATACATAACTAAATAAATATCGAAGAAAAGCCTTTTCATTCCTGTAATAGGTTTTGTTTTCATAAAAAACCATTCCTCCTCCACCATCTAACGGTGGTTTTAACTCCTTTTTCTAAAGAAGTTTCTTTAAATTCTAATTCTTTGTGGATTTTCGATACGTCGTAAATATTGTTATCATATCCCATCGCCACTCTGGCTCGAGTTAAATCAGGAGAATGTTTTATTCGTAGTAATTTATACAATGCTTCCATTGTAATACCGATAGGATAAGTTAAAAATTTCGGCAGATAAATTGGTGCTTTAACCTTAAGATATTTGCAGAATAATCTCCAGAATTCATCCATTGTGGGCACATACTGTGAGCCGATATTGTATATATTTATTCCTTCCTGCGGGTTTTTCAATATTTTTGTAATAACTTTTGACAGATCTCTAACATATATAACATGAAATTTATTGTTTTTGGAGCCCGGTAATAATCTCATATTCCCTGAGATATATTTGCAGAAATAATAGGGACCAGAATGGAATTCTCTGGGTCCGTAAACCCAAACCGGTCTTAATACTGCTAAATTTATATTGTTCTTTCGGCAGAAAGAAATAGCATTTTTTTCAGCCAACATTTTAGAACAACGGTAATAATTCATATCTGACTCCCAGAAATTGGATAGAAAGTATGGATACTTGCAGTTATAGGGGGATTTTTCATCTTTAGCCTTAAGACAATCCTCTTCGCCCAGAACCGCGTTGGTGCTTAAATGAATTAGAAATTTAATATTGTTTTTTTTCGCTGCTTTTAAAACATTTTCAGTTCCACCAACATTTATATCGTAAAAGTCTTTTTGCATGCCCCAGTCCCGGGCTAGGGCGGCCGTGTGGACAACAGTATTGCACCCTCTCATCGCTTTTTCTACGTTTTTTAAAGTTCTTATATCGCCTTTTACTATTTCGATATCATAACCGGATATAAATTTAAGACTGCTGCTGGTACGGGTTAAAGCTTTTACCCTGTAGTTTTTCTTAACTAATTCCCGGATTAAATTGCTGCCAATAAAACCTGTCCCTCCCGTAACAAATATCTTTTCCATAATTAAGGTACAATCACCTCCAGTTGCCTGGGTAGTAAGTTTATCTTTGCCGGCAGAAATCCTTTTACGTCTCCGTCGAACTCTAATTCGGGATATTTTTTATTGTATTTTATTTCGATTTCCCTGCAGTATTTTAGATGCGCTCCTTTATATTTCAGGAAATCTCCCCAGTAAATACGTGGGATGTTCGATAGGAGTTTTAAAAGAGAGGTTTTTTCTACATTGAAAACATAAAACCTTCCGTCATCCGGTTTAATCTGATTAAAGACTCTCATACCGGAAGCGAGATAGGGGTCTTTTCCTACCGTTAAATTTATTATATTGATGAAATTCTCTTCTTTTCCGTCAATCTTCGCGCTTAGAGTAAAACCTTTAAGTTTTAAGAGTGAGATAACTGTGGCTAATAATGTGCCGCAAAAGTCTCCTAAAAATTTCCTAAATCTTCCATTTGCTTTCGATGCTATTCTCGGTCCTAAACCGATATTAACATTGCTGCCGAAATACGAAACTTTCCTGTCGGGATGAACCGGTAACATTGCCAAAGGTATTTCGATATTGTTTTTTAAATATGTTATTTTGCCTATATCGACTAATTTTGTTTTACCTTTGAATATCGCTCGCACAGCATCTTCTATATCGGTGGGGATATTGTGATACCTGTTGAAATCCGGACTTGTGCCTACATGTAAGACTCCTAATTTAGGTCTGATTTCGAATTCTTCTATGTCAAAAAGTCCGGTTATTACTTCACTTATTGTGCCGTCTCCTCCGACACTAACGATAATATCCCAGCCATCTTTCGCGGCTTTAGAAGTAAGATAAGTGGCGTCTTCCTCTTTCTCTGTTAACCGGTAATCAAAATCGACTCCTTCTTTTTTAAACATTTGAAGAATTTTTTTCCATTTCTTTTTACTTCTTCCCTGTTTCGATGTTGGATTATAGATAAGGAAATATTTCATAGGTACAAATCCTTTATTTCTTGGAAAACTTTTATAACTTCATCTATATCTTCTTCTTGCAGATTCGCGGTCGGTATCAATCTTATTCTCGGTGATTCTTTCGGGACGCTTGGCGGAAGAAAAGGAGTGCCGTAAACACCCCTTTCAAATAGGGCTTTTGTCACTTCTAAAGTTTTACCTGTATTTTCAAATATTACGGAAAAAAGAGGCGAGGTTGCCGGAGTGAGATGATACCCCATATTATTTAAGCTTTTGTACAGTTTATCTTTATATCTCTCTATTTTTTCGCGTCTGTCTGTAAGCCCGGGAATAAGCTCGATAGAACATAAGGAACCGGCTGCCACAGAAGGAGGAAGAGCTGTAGAGTAAATATAGGAAGGAAGTCTATATCTGAAGAAGTCTATAATCTTTTCTCTGCCTGTTAAGAAACCGCCGAAACACCCGATCGCTTTGCCTAAAGAACCCGAAATTAAATCGATATCGAAAATATTATATTTCTCCATAACTCCTCTTCCTTCCTTGCCCAAAACTCCTACTCCGTGAGCATCGTCCAGTATGATAAAGGCGTTATATTCTCTGGCTAAACGGCTTACTATATCGAGTGGTGTACTGGCGCCTTCCGTGCTGTATAATCCCTCTACGACTATAAACCTCATTCTGTAATTCTGGGAGGCTTTAAGTATTTCCTCCAGGGTGGAGGTGTCGTTGAAAGGGAAAAATCTGAGAGAAGCGTTTGACATAAGCGCCCCTTCGATTAGAGAAGAGTGTGCCGATTTATCGGCAATTATTATATCTTCAGAATCGCATAAAGTTTTAAAAACGCCGATGTTTGCTTGAAATCCTGAAGGAAATATAAGAGCGTCTTCTTGCTTTAGGAATTCCGCTATTTTTATTTCTAATTTTCTATTGATATCTGTTTGCCCTACGACTATAGGCGTACCGCACATACTTATTCCGTATTTTTCCAATACCTTTTTTGCTTTTTCTTTTATTCTTTTGTCGTTTGCAAGTCCCAAATAGTCATTCGAGCCCAACGATATTAATTCTTTACCCTCTATTAGTATCTTCCTATCTAGATTGCTCTCTATTAATTTATAATAAGGATTGAATTTGAGTTTTTTCGCTTCACTTTTATCTATCCGGAGATTTTCAAGAAAGTTCTTCTTTTTATCCTCTTCGATCTTTTCTCCTTTTAAAATTGCATCTATTTGGTTGACCACATCACGGACTGTTTTGACTTTCGAAAAATCTCTATCCGAGATGGTAATACCAAATGCCTGTTCCAGGGAAAATAGCGCTTCGAGCGCGCCAAATGAATCTATTCCAAGGTCTTTTTCTAATTGTGAGTCTATTTTAATTTTTTCGATATCTTTGTTTGTTCCCACTTCAAGTAAGATTTTCTTAATTTTATCTATCATTTTATTATTTTTTTTATCCATGATAAATCTCTCATTTTTTAAACTTTTTAATTATAATTGAAGCATTACTTCCGCCAAAGCCGAATGAATTTATTAAAGCAACATTTACATTACTCTCTCTGGCTACATTCGGAACATAATCGAGATCGCATTCGGGATCTGGGTTTTCGTAATTGATTGTCGGGGGAATTGCGCCGTTTTTTATAACCAGCGCGGATACAACTGTTCCTATCGCTCCTGCCGCGCCTATAGTATGTCCTGTCATAGATTTTGTCGAACTTATGGGTATTTTATACGCGTAGTCCCCAAAAGCGTCTTTTATGCCTTTTGTTTCAGCCGGGTCATTTGTTCTTGTGGCAGTACCATGGGCGTTTATATAATTAATTTCTTCCTTTTTAATTCCGGCATCTGCGATTGCTAATCTTATAACCGCACTCATATCCGTTCCTTCCGGATTGGGTTTAACTATATGATAACCGCTGCTGTTCAGCCCGTATCCTATTACTTCAGAGTATATATTAGCTTTTCTCTTTATTGCGTGAGACATTTCTTCCAATATTACAAAACCGGCTCCTTCTGCCAGAACAAAGCCATCTCTCTTTTTATCGAAAGGGCGGGAAGCTTTCTCGGGTTCATCGTTTTTTCGTGACATTACCCGGAGGGAATTATAAGCGCTGAAGGTGAAAGGCGTCAAAGGGGCTTCAGTTCCACCTGCCAGCATAATATCGGCTTTACTGTAACGTATTAGATTAAAAGCCTCTCCTATCGAATGCGTTCCTGAAGAACAGGCTGTAGAAATTGTCAGGTTCGGTCCTTTTAAACCTAACTCGACTGAAATATGAGAGTTTATAGCGTTAGGCATAACTTTAACAACACCCAGAGGATTGGCTTTTCGAAGACCGGATTCTTTCATCTCCATCATTTGCTCTTCATGAAACATAACTCCTCCGAGGCCCGAACCAACACAAACTCCGGTTTTTTCAGTATTCACTTTAGCAAGATCAAGTCCTGAATCATCGAGCGCCATTTTTGCCGACGATACTCCTAAGTGAGCAAAACGATCCAGGATTCTTATTTTTGATTTATCGATATATAAAGAAGGGTCAAAGTTTTTGACTTCACCCGCAATTTTGGTTTCCAACTGCGACGTATCGATTTTTTCAATACGACCGATTCCCGACACACCTTCAATGTTAGCCTTCCAAAACTCATTTTTTCCGATACCGTTGGGAGATACTATTCCTATACCGGTTATTACGACTCTCCTCATATCATTCCCCCTTTAGTTAAATATTAATATAATATTATTACACAAAGAACTTTGCCATATAAAGTAATATAACAATTTTTTCTAATTTGTCAAGGGCTTTTTTAAAAAATGTTTATTAGTTATGGATTGAAACGGATAAACATTGTTTTTTTGATTTATTAGTCATGTAGATATGTGCGTGGACTGTCGTATTTACTCCGATCTGTACTCTTGACAGGATATCAGGCTTAGATTAATTTAATGTGAATATGTCTAAAAAACTATTACTTCATATATGTTGCGCTTCGGATGAGGCGTGGGTGGTCTCGAAGCTTAAAGATAAATATGAGCTGCATTCTTTTTTTTATAATCCCAACATTTATCCCCCTGATGAGTATGAAGGTAGACTAAAGGAAGCTGAATGGGTTGCAAAAAAATACAATATACCTTTTACAGCCGGTGATTATAATCCCGGTGATTGGGAGAATGCTATTAAAGGATATGAGAATACCACCGAACAGGGCGCGCGCTGTTTCCAATGTTTTCTTCTTCGTTTAAGAAGGACTGCGGAGTTCTGCGTTTCTATTGGTTTTGATGCGTTTACTACTGTAATGAGTATAAGTCCTCATAAAAAGATCGAAATGCTTAATAAAGCGGGGGAGATTACTGCCGGAGAATATGGAGTTATTTATGAGAAATTTAACTTTAAAAAAGATAATGGTTTTATAAATAGTGTTAAGCTTTCGAAAGAACTCGGGCTTACCCGCCAGGATTATTGCGGCTGCAGATTAAGTTTAAAAGAGCGCGACGGGAGGAAAAAAAGTATAAAACAGGAATTAGTAGATGAGTAAGAAATTTGTTTTTATTCTGTATTTTTTGTTCATGTTTTACTGTAGTCTAAATGATAGTGACGGAATCAACGATGGAGATATCAGTTCAGAAGTCCAATTTGAAGAAGATTTTGATGATGGGCAAATCGATGAGTCGATATGGCAGATAGGTACCTGGGTTGAACATGGTGGTCAGACCGGACGAGAAAGGTGCTATGTTGAGGATGGTTATTTGAATTTAGTTTTTATAAATGATTCAGAAAAAGGTTATTTAAGTTCAGCTATCCAGACGCGTGAGGAATTTTTATATGGTCGTTGGGAGGCGCGATTAAAACCTTCGTCCGTCCCGGGGGTCTTAAATTCTATGTATACTATCGATTGGGGCGATGGTAACGGTACTAAACAGGAAATAGACATCGAATTTTTAACCTATACTTTTGATAATAATTCAGGAGAGGTTCATTTTGCAGTGCACGCGGATGATTTTGAGAGTTTCAATACTAATCCCGATATAGAACTGGATTTCAACCCATCGGAAGATTTTCATGTCTGGGGTTTTGAAATTACTCCTTTACATATCCAGTGGTTTGTAGACGATGAGGTTCTTTTAACCTACATTTACAGTGAAAACGATATTACAATCGATTCGGAATATCAACTCAAGTTTAATTTCTGGTCGAGTGAACACTGGATTAATGGTCCTCCGGAAGAAGATATTGAGTGCGTTTACCAGATCGATTGGATTAGATTCTATCCTTATGAAGAGGATTGAAAGTTTTTAGAAGAGCCACGAAGGCGCTAAACCACAAAGTCTTTTATTTGTCAGTAAAAAATAAACCTTTCAAATTTCATGATTTAATAAATTAGGTTTATTCTTTAGTCTTAAATTTTTCTAAATAAAATATTCATTATCTGGACTGTCATGAAGATATTGTCATCCACAATTTCCATTTTATATTTGTCGACAATTTCTTTAGATGTATTGTTTATGAGATTCTGATATCTCTTATTGTATTTGCGTGGGTATCTAATATATGAATAGAATATTTTTTCTTTTATAAATCCCCGATTATGAAATAGTTTTATTATTTCATTTTCGTAATAAAAATGATTATGCCCGTCTTCCAGATATTTTTGAAATTCATCGATAAATCCTTTTAAATCTATATCATATGTTTTTGCGTCAGAAAGAATAAAAAATCCTTCTTTTTTCAATACTCTATTTATTTCTCCGATAGAACGATTTATGTTGGGAAAATGGTGTAGGGCGTATCGGGATATTCCACCACTAAAAAAACTGTTCGGATATGGAAAAATAATTCCATCGTAGGTTTGAAATTTGATATTTTCCAGTCCCCTTTCCTTAACGATTTGATTGTTTTTTATTATGGAGTCCTCTACGATATCCAGACCTTCGACAAAAATGTTTTCCTTCTTTTCCGCTAACGCGAATGCTAAATAACCATTTCCGGTGCCGAGATCGAGATAAGAACAGTCTGGTTTAAAGTTAAAAAGATTAAGAAGTTTTTTTAAATGCTTTTCATCGCTATGAATTTTTTTGTATCCATCGGTATGTAATATTGAATCAAATTTTTGTTTAGTTTTTTCTATTTGTTCTTTTTCCATAAGCCACTTAAGATGTTTGAATTTAGTTGGAAAGGAGAATATGTCAAGGAAAATAGGAGGAATATGTATGGAAAACGGAGAGGCAGGGATTCGAACCCTGGTTCCGCGATAAAGCGGAAACACGATTTCCAATCGTGCACCTTCAGCCGCTCGGTCACCTCTCCATTAGATAAAGAAAGCTGGTGAGCGGAATCGAACCGCTTACCTGCGCATTACGAATGCGCCGCTCTACCGATTGAGCTACACCAGCATTTCCTCAAGATATTATTAAAAGTTGCGAAATAAGCAAGCCCCCATTAATAAATGAAATATTGAAAATTAAAAAGCAAAGAGACAAATAAAAATTCAAAATTCCTATAAAATCAAAGAAATATTCGTAAGATTTGTGTAATTTATTGTTTTTATTAGTAATTTTGGGGGAAGATGGGATTCCGGCTTCTGATTCCGCACCTTCTGGCTTCTTTTTTATATATTTTTTCCCTTAAAAACCCCTTGACAAGTTGAAGTTTCTTTATATTATATTATCAGTTTTTAGGTATTTGCTAAAAAAATGTTAAATGATAGTGAGAGGTTTTCTCTAACGTAGCCTCGAAAAGAGGAATATATTTTTTTGTTTATATAGGAGGTAAACAATGGCAAAGGGAAAATTTGAGAGGACGAAGCCACATTTAAATGTCGGGACAATTGGTCATGTAGATCATGGAAAGTCTACATTAACTGCTGCGATGACAAAGGTATTAGCGACAAAGAAATTAGCCGAATTTGTGCCATTTGATATGATAGATAAAGCTCCTGAGGAAAAGGCAAGGGGAATAACGATTCAGTTAGCGCATATAGAGTATGAGACAGAGAAGAGGCATTACGCGCATATCGATTGTCCCGGGCACGCGGATTACATAAAGAACATGATAACGGGAGCGGCGCAGATGGACGGAGCGATACTAGTAGTGAGTGCTCCGGATTCAGTAATGCCGCAGACAAGGGAGCATGTATTGTTAGCGAGGCAGGTAAACGTACCTGCTATTGTAGTATATGTAAACAAAGTAGATATGTTAGATGATCCCGAGCTAATAGAGTTAGTGGAAATGGAAGTAAGAGATTTGTTAAACCAGTATGAATTTCCCGGAGACGAAATACCTATTATAAAGGGAAGCGCGTTAAAAGCGTTGGAAAGTGACACGGAGAATGAGCACTGGAAATCGATCGATGAGTTGCTGGAAGCGATGGATAATTATATTCCCGAACCGGCGAGAGAAGTAGACAAACCATTTTTATTAGCGGTAGAAGATATATTTTCGATAAAAGGAAGAGGTACGGTAGCTACGGGGAGATTAGAGAGGGGAATAATAAAAGGTGGAGACGAAGTAGAGATAGTAGGAATAAAAGATACGCAGAAGACAGTAGCTACGAGTTTAGAGATGTTCAGAAAGACATTAGATGAATCTATAGCCGGAGATAATGTAGGAGTGTTATTACGAGGGACGAAAGCAGATGAGATAGAGAGAGGGATGGTATTAGCGAAACCCGGATCTATAACACCACATAAGAAATTCAATGCGCGAGTATATATATTAGAAG
>Ga0315548_1000673_pt1 | contig 31405 bp, 32 predicted proteins | sample SalMarSW160110MG_2_FD_202540 | JGI IMG/M metagenome (GOLD analysis project Ga0315548, IMG submission 202540) | Salt marsh sediment microbial communities from the Plum Island Ecosystem LTER, Massachusetts, United States - Salt Marsh Sediment SW1601-110 ... | reverse complement strand
AGAATTTTGAAAGATCTTGCATTATCTTGCCTCCTAAATGTTAACTGTCTATGGGACAAACACTTGTCCCTCATTCAGGATATCGACAAGACAACATAAATTTATTCAATATTAAAAGGACACAAGGAGGTTTTCAATTTTCTTGAATAATCAGCTAACTGTCTATTACACAACAACGTATTGTTTGAAAAGAAAAAATTAAAAGACAATTTTTTCTTTCCAAAGTATGCCTAACCTCGATTTTGCAGAACCCTTGCCTTTATAAGCGATGAAAGGTAATGCAATTATAGCATACCCTTACCTCTTGATGTCAAGAGAAAATTGCAAAGAAAACCCCTGAACGGGACAATAAGGGCTGGATTCTTAACCAACTACCTAATATGGATTTCACAACAGAACTTTTCAAACTCTCGTACATCCGGATAGCAGGCTGCTATGTATCCCGTCGAAGGCGAACCCGCAATCTCAGAACCTATCCAAATAATCCGCTCTATTGCGGCCGGCTGCAAAGCCCGATGCCTGCGTTGTCGGCCAAAAACGTTCTCAACGTGGAAAAAACCACGCCTCCGAGCCTTTTTGGCCTGCCGCCTTGGCCTCGGACTTTTCGCTCGGCCTCATAACGACCCGGTTATCCGGATAGGCTCTTAGACTTATGAAGCTTTGTATCAACCGCGTCCCCCATATCATGCTTCGCACCTGTGCCTGCGTTACCCCCATTCTTGCTTTCGCAAGAAAGCATGGGGGTGCAGGCAAGAAGCAATGGGGGCCTGCCAAATCCCGGCTTAAGGCGCCGGAGGATATAGATGAATATCATCAAAATACATCGTACCTGAACCACCGGCCAGCGGATTGTTCTTGTTGCCAAGACCAAGGGCAATCGTATCGACATTGGCAAGATTCACACCCTGGTCTGCAAATGCCTGCAGGTCGATATTCCACTGGGTCCAGGCGGTAACCTGTGCTGCATTAGGATTATCGTGATTGACCACCGCGCTGCTATTGAGAGCAACATATAAAGTCTCAGCAGCGTTATCAGAATTGCCTCTGAACCAGATGGTCAGCGTGTTGACACCTTTCTCAGTCCAGTCACGCGGATATGTCAATGTCGCCTCAGAGTAACCAATGCTGTTGTCGTAGAAGAGCGGCATCGACTGGTTGCCTCCGTGAACGATAGTTTGCTCGGCAAACGGAGGATTCTCGTAACCAACAAGAGACCCGTTTGTCGGGTCGTCGTATCCGTCCAGCCACGCATTAAATATCCTGTTGCTATCGGGGTCGGCAGGGTCAAGGTCGTTGTAAGATTCGAAATCGTCCACGATTAGGAAGTTAGCTGTCGTAAAGCTCCATACATTTCCTGTCCACGGACTGTCTGGGTTTACGTTATTGGCCTCGTCAATACGCCAATAGTAGGTGGTATTCCACTGGAGTTTTTCGGGTTCATAGCTCTCAGCACCAAGACCCCCGGCACCTTTATACTCCGGCGAACCGGTATCGGCATTGCGTACTGCCTCCTGGTCGTTGCCGAAATAGACTTGATGCGAATCAGCATAGACCCCCGGCGTCCAGGTGAGAATCGGTGTCTGCTTAATATCCACAGCGCCATTAGCCGGGTCCGGACTCCCGACGCCGCCTTCGGTGGTAAAACTCCAGATGTTACCTTTATACGTGTCGATGACGTCAAACTCATCGACCCGCCAGTAGTAAGTCTTGGCCAATTTAAGTGTGCTGGGAGTATAGGTTGCAGTTCCCTGTGGGAGACCCCCGGCGGCATTGTTCACTTCGTCAAAATTCTCGCTGAAATATACGGTGTGTAATTTCGCACCGAAACCTCCCGTCCAGCTCAGAGTTATATCCGGGTCTACCATCTCGGCACCATCAGCCGGGTTGGGATTGTATGCGGTCTTGGGTGGAATCGAAAAGCTCCAGACGTTACCCTTCCAGGGACTATTCGGCTCGGTATCATTGACCTCATCAATCCGCCAGTAGTAAGTTGTGCCGGGAACAAGACCATCCGGATAAGCGAATCCTGGAAAGCCGACAACAATAAACGTCTCGGCCTGGCTGCCCTGGAATGTGCCTTCGGCACCGTCATTCACGTCATCAAAATTATCGCCGAAGTACACATCGTGTGAGACGGCGAAATCTCCCGGTCGCCAGGAAAGATTCACCCACGTATCCGGATATAGTGAACCATCAGCCGGGTCCGGAGCAAAGGCATTCGGAAATCCTTCACCGCCATGCATGACAATCTGAATCTCGTCCGCCGTCAGCGCCTTGTCGTAAATACGGACCTCATCGAGTGACCCGTGGAAAGTTCTGCCCTCAGCGGGGTGGCTAACTCCGATATAGACCGGGGTATCGACATTCGGACCTATTGAGAAATCTTTGGGGCCCTCTTCATCGACGCCGTTGACATAGACTGTGGCATAGCTTCCGTCAAACGTAAATGCCAGGTGAACCCATTCATTTTTAGGCATAATGGAGAAAGGGGTTGACCCGGAAGAGCTGTTGTAAGACGAGATATTGCCTTGATAAGAAAGACCCAATCTGTCAATTTCAGCAGGATTCGTAAGGGCTCCCCACAATTCGATCTGGAACATCATAGTATCTGCGCCCCATCCGGCCGACTTGGTGAGAAAATGCATAAAGGTTCCCGTTCCATCCCAGAACGCCCAGAGAGCAACAGTGAATTTTCCCGTCCCATTTGTAGGGTCGAAGATTCCACAGTCAACTCCCACACACACATCCGGGTTGAATGCAAGAGCGCCGCCAAAGCCGTCCGGGCCTACCACCCATTCCGGGGTTCCAATAAGCGTCCCATGGTGCTCATTGCCGGAACTGTCATTGGCGGTGTCTCCTGAACCCTCATTAAACCTCCACCAGCCGACGAGGTCCGCATCAGCTACTTTTGTGGGAACCATGCCGAGCAGCAGAGCAAAAGAAAATAAATAAATCAATTTTTTAGACATAACAATCCTCCTTCAAAAATTGAATATAGTTTGTCAATTGAAATGTAAAAAATCATTATCTGCAAAACACAAAGTTTCCGCTGCAACTCTGCGTTTCGCATAATAATTCCTCCTCTGTCGAGAAACCGCAATAAATACGCCCGCTGGAAGACGGAAAATGCACCTATACCCGATTCTACGAGCATAAACTTAACCGATTCTATTTATACCAGATTTGACTCTATCTCGTCAAGGTAAATCACTGGATAATCTGCACATAAAATCTCTGAAGAGGATAATAAGAACTGGTTTTTTCAAAAAGCACGACAATTATCTAATACGGTTCTGGAAACAGAACTTTTTGTTCCAAACTTTCATACATCCACATAACTTGTTGTTATGTACTCCTTAGACGGCGGACCAACGACCAAATGTAATAGACCGGGATACCCAGGAGGATGCTGCCGAGGCTGAAAGCCGAAGGTTTCGGCCACTGTATGAACGCAAATACAGCCGTGAAAAGAATCACGGCCATGAAGATCGCCGGAACAACAGGATATCCGGGCACGCGAAACGGTCTTTCCATATCCGGCCGGCGCCATCGAAGGACATACACTGCACCTACAAAAAGCAGGGCAAAGAGCGATAACCCCACAGAAGCGTATTGGTACAGTTCGTCGAATTTCGTCACATACAAAATAACGATTGCACATACACTCTGCAAGAGCATAGCGTAAGTAGGAACCCGCCCCTTTGAGCTGACATGCTCAGCTATGGATGGAAACAATCCGTCCCCTGCCATGGCATAGTAAATCCGCGGGCCGGTGATAATGAAAGCGCTCACTGTAGCCAGGAACGTCAATCCCAGCACAACGGAGAAAACGCTGGAGGTCCTCGGCCCAAACAGATTTTCTACCGCGAGCTGGGGAATCCGCTCAGCGTTGTCAAATCCCACATCGGCCAGAGGTACTGCGTAGGCGAAAACCAGATTTAGGGCCAGATACAAAACGATTACCAGCCCGGTGCCCAGCAGCAGCGACCGTGGGAGAATTCTGGTTGGGTTCTTAACCTCGCCGGCCAGATAGCTGGCAGCGTTCCAGCCGCTGTAGGCAAACATAACATAGAACAACTGCGTAGCTGCGGTCCCAAACTTGACCTTCCCTATCGACTGTCCTTCCGCAATGTGTGCCAGTTGTCCTCTGCCGAACAGAAATGCCATCACCGCCAAGACTACAAACAGGCCTATCTTGAGGATCGTGGTGAGATTCTGTGTCCAGGCGGAATGACGAAGACCGATGAGATTGGGCAGCGTGACCGCGACGATAATGAGCGCGGCAATGGTTTGGATAAGGTGTCCCGTTTGCTTCTCAGCTAATCCGAACGGCGTTAAAAGGTATAAAGCAGCGATATAGCTGACCACGGCCAGCGGCGCGGAAAAGCCGACAAAAAACGACGTCCAACCGGATAGAAAGGCAGGCATCGGGCCGTATGCTTCGCGAAGGTAAACGTACTCCCCGCCTGCCAGGGGTAGAGCGGCTGCCAACTCCGCCACACAAAGAGCTCCGCACAGGGCAAGCAACCCACCAAGGGCCCAAAGCCCAAATATGACGGGGTAGTTCTTGAGCGAAGCCATCATGTATCCGGGCGAGACCAGAATTCCTGTCCCCACCATGCTGGCGATTACCACGTAGGTCGAAGTTGATAGCCCAAATCCTCGTCGCAATTCTTCTTTTGGCATTCCTATTGTCCTTACAGTACCCCCGTCTCTAATGGATGCAGTTTCTACGATACGTCTTTAGCTATGTCCGGAGCCATTTGGTATATATCGGCACCGACGATGATGCCGGTGATAATGCACATTGAGTCGAAAAGCGGCGGTTCTTTCCGAGGGGCTGTCAGCATAACAGGTTTCTCCGAATCCAGCGCTTCTATTTTATTTAGTTTCTGTTGCGGAAACAATATTTGTCATTCCCGCGAAAGCGGGAATCCAGCCTTTCTCTGGCCCCCTGTTTTTGCAGGGGTGACATCGTCGGTTTTCGTTTTACGCGACAGTTGTTATTTATACTGACCGGAGTTTTTTACATCACGCGTTTAGAGATTTAGCCAGCAGCCCATCCCAGATCTGCCGCTGTTCAATCAATGCCTGGACGCGGTCCGGTACCTTATGGCTTACTTCCAGCATTTGCCAGCCGCCCCAGCCCATTTGTACGAGCAGGTCCATTTGAAGCTGATATGGAAATCCCGTGTCTTTGAGATTGTGCAGGTGCAGTGTATCACCCAGCAAATCCCTGACTAAGTTGAAATTGTGCTCGAACCCATTGCCCGCCGTATCCCTCTTATCGCTATTTAGTTTCACCCGGACGGAAGGCTGGTCAACGTGGTCCATAATCGCCCTGATAGTCGGTAGCTCGCCCGCATTACCGTGGGCTTCGAGGCGAACCTGCTGGCCATAGTCGGCAGCGAACGCACCCACGGTGTTAAGCGAATTACCTATCTGCTCGATAGTTTTCTCTCGCGGGACGTCATTGTGAAAGCTGTTCGGAAACACTCTCACGCCGCTGCCGCCTGTATCACGGCTGAGCTTGATGTAGGCCTTGGTATTTTCAATCGCCGCTTTGAGCTTCTCAGCATCCGGCGAATCATACCGCTCACTGGTCGCAAGACCCACTAACGTAACCGGACTATCCTCAAAACGTTTCTTAACTTCGCTGCGCTGTGCTGCGTTCAACTCCAGCTCAACACCGTGAGCGTAGGAAAGGCTGGTTCGCAGCTCGACACCAAAGGCTTGTGCTCTGGAGCAGTTGTCGATAAGAGTAGGTATATCCCAGTCCTTGCCCCACTGGTAGGTGGTCAGTCCAAATCGTGTCATCGCAATGCTTTTTGAGGCAAGTTCGGTCTCTGAAAGTTTGCATGAGGTCAAAGCGGCGGTCGCAACAGCACCAGCAGCAAAGCATATACCACGCGACAGAAACTCTCGGCGTGAGAAATCCTTTCGATTGTAAGGCATAACTTATTCCCTTCACATACAGGTTGTGGAATTCACCCGATATTGCCGGGTTCAATTATTTACTCTGACGTTTCTTAAGTGTCACACCAAGACCCTGGCCCTGGCCCTGAAAAACCGTCTCCAGGTTGGGGTTGGTAGTAATGGCCTTGATAAAGTCCTGCCCTACCATGTCAATATTGTGGGCCAGGATTAGTCCGCCCGGACGAACTAACGGCAGCAGTTTATTCAAGTAATCGGTGTAACCTTCTTTATCCGCGTCGATAAACAGGATATCGATAGGCTCTTTGAGCTTCGTAACGGTCTCATGGGCATCCCCCATAACGAGTGTAACGAGCTTTTCAACGCCGGCCCGCTTGAAGTTCTCACGGGCAAGTGAGGCTCTGCCCTCGTCGATATCGTGAGTGGTCAGCTTTCCACCCGTAGTCCGCAAAGCAAGGCAAAACCAGATGCCTGAGTAACCGTTGGACGTACCTATCTCGACAACATGCTTTGCACCGGTCGCTTCCGTGAACAACCGCAGCAGTCTGCCGTCTTCCTGCGGAACATTCATCGTCCCTCTGCTTTGGTTCAGTCTCATATCCTCAAGTATGCTCAAAATCTTTTTCTCTTCCTCGTCAAACGGTATAGGCGCTTGCTCCTGAACAGCCCCAAAGCCCCTGCCCCGCCTTCCGCCGAAATCTCCGCCCCGCCGTCCCGGCTGGGCCGTTAAGTTATCAACCGCGGCTAATATTAAAACCGCCGCCAGAATGACTAACATAATCTTCCTCAACATTTCCTGCTCCTTTCTAAAATTGCGGTTTCTTATTATTCTAAGTTAAGTTTTGCACAAGTCTTGTTACTATTTAGTATCTGTTGCGGAAAGCCGAAAAAACTGGCAATGTCACCCCTGCGAAAGCAGGGGTCCAGAGCGAAAAAGCTGGATTCCCGCTTTCGCGGGAATGACAAATACTGTTTCCGAAACAGGTACTATTTAAATACACTGAATTTGTAAAGATAGAGACGGACTTAAAGGGGACTTTATTGCGGCTTACATAAAAAAATACAAAACACGGAGGAAAGCCCCATTTAGAGGATATTACAGTCCTTTTTTTTCAGAAGTCCGAAGTTTTCTTTCTCTGTCAGAACCACCCACGCCCGCCAATCTTTTTTGTGTATTCGCACAGGTTCGATTGGCTTTACGTCCGTCAGCCAGGCCAGAAAGCCGAACGTGGAACTCATCTTGCCGGCCCAGTATTCATCGCTGCCTTTGATATAGTGATTATAACGCCGCTTTATTTCGATTATTTGTCCCGGCGTCAGGTTCTCGAAATTTTCAACCGCTTCAACAGTTGCCCTCGCGCAGACAGGCCCGGAGCTTACCTTCAGGAATAATTTATCGCCGGCCAAGACCCGTCCAAAAGCTGGACGCTTTGTTTTGCTAAAACGCGATTCGATTTGCTTTCGACCATCTAAAATCGCATCCAGATAAGGCTTCTTCAGGATTACCAGGTGATAATTCGCCATACGATTTAACACTTACTTTCAGGACGGCTTAAGTTCGACCTCAAATTCGCCGTAGGAATCAATAACTTCAAAGCCCAGTCTTTCATAGCACCTGATTGCACTTATATTGTCCGCTTTGACGTTAAGGCCTATGTGGTCTATATCGCGCAATAACGATTTACAAACCCTGGCTGTTACAGTTGTGCCGTATCCTTTGCCTCTATACTTTGGATGTGTTCTGATGTTGCCTAATGCAGCAGTGTACATCAAGGCTATGGCCTGGACGCCTGCTGAGTCGGTCAACGCGTACCAGCTCGTATAGGGCCAGAAGAAATCGTCCAGGTCACCAAGACTATAAATGTTAAGAAACACATTGCCGCGAAGAAATATTTCTATCGTACTCTTATCATGTAAACAAACCGACTTCACTTCCCCTCCTTACCTAACAAGCCGGCAACAGCTCGAATATGTTCAGGTGTTGTACCACAACAACCACCCACAATGCTCGCACCGGCATGCAGGCATTCCGTAATCCCTTGTGCGAAAGCTTCCGGCTCCATATCAAATATCGTCTCGTTATCGACTAATTTGGGTTTGCCCGCGTTCGGCTGGGCCAGAACAGGTAGTGACGTTGATGATTTAAGTAGAGAAACAATAACAGCCATCTGGGCCGGGTCTATATTGCCGCAGTTGGCGCCAATAACATCCGCACCGGCATCCGTGAGACCTTTAGCACATTGTTCTGCGGAGTCGCCCATCATCGTCCTTCCACCCTTTGTCTCGGCCGCAAATGCAATCGAGACAATCACAGGCAGTGAGAGCTTATCCTTACACGCACGAAGAGCACAAATCGCCTCCCGCAAATCAAACATAGTCTCAATTATAAACCCTTCCACTCCGGATTCGGCTAAGATTTCCGCCTGCTCCCGGAAGGCATCGTAAAATTGCGATTCCTTGTAAGTGCCGTATGGCTCGAGCAGTTGACCTGTCGAGCTGATGTCGCCAAGCACATATTGCCCCTTGTCAACAGCCTGCCTTGCAAGTTCAGCCCCGGCCTGGTTCACATCCCGAACCGACACACCAACATTATGCGTTTCAATGTAGATACGGTTCATCGTCAGCGTATTGGTGGTCAGTGCATCGCAGCCACACTGTGCATATTCCCGCTGGATTTCAAGAACAACATCCGGATTGTCAAGATTGTTGCCGGCCCGGCCCATAAGGCCGCGCTTGTCCAATTCAGTTCCTATCGCCCCATCGAGTAAAAAGATATCTTTAGTCTTTAATACTTCCGACAAATCCATTAGCAATCCATTCCTTGGTCTGGTTAATCTATTTCACTCCGAGTTCGGCCAATGCGTTTTTAAGCCTGCTGATGTTTTCGAAAAGAATCGTATTCAGCCCCGCCTCTTTTGCGCCGTTTATATATTCCGGCTTATCATCTATGAATACCGATTGCCCGGCCCGCGAGCCGAGTCTCCGGACGATAAGCTCATAGATTTCTCTCTCGGGTTTTCTCGTCCCCTCGGCACACGAAAAGACCAATACATCGAACATATCATATTGCAGTTGATAAAAGTACTGCATAGCCGGAGCTTCGGTATTGGATAAAAGTGCAGTCTTGCAGCCGTTTTTGCGAAGCCGGGCAGCCAAAGAAAACATATCTTCTCTGGGCACATAAGCAGCCTTGAATGCATCAGCCCATAACGAGGGGACTTTCGGCTTCGGTACTTTCAGCTCACCGCATATTCTTTCCCAGAAGGCATCTTCGCTGATTAGGCCTTTCTGGAAATCCGCTGCGAATTTATTATGTGCCTTTATATAATCATCTTTCGATACAGTTAAGGCCTGTGCGCAATATCGCATCAGGTCCGGCGCAGGGTCATCTATCAGCACCCCGCCCCAATCGAATATTACAGAATCTATTTTTCCCATCGGGAACAGCCCGGAAATGATAGTTTTCAACTCTTTTCGCCCAGAACGATACACAGCTTCGACCTGCATATCAACATTTTTTTACACTATTTAAGGCTGTTATTAGCCTTTGACAAACAGACCTTGAGAATCTATAATCAGAGCTGCTTTTTCAGGGAAAATGATGGAGCTTATTTTAACTGTAGTCATTGCCGTTCTGGTTTTAGTTGTTGTCGGGCTTTTGGTCTGGCTCATAATCTCCAACTCCGCCAACGCCGAGAAGATGGCAGGCCAACAGGCCTCAATCGGTCTGTTGCAGCAGCAACTGGAGGGCCTGAAAGCCACTCAGGACGACACAAAAGACAAACTCCAGAAGTCTCTGCTGGACGGCCAGACTAATATCAGCCGGAGCATGCAGGCCGGCCAGGAAGTGCTCGAACGCCTCAACAAACAGATCGGTGAGCTGCAGGGCACAAACAAACAGATGATGCAGATTGGAACCGAGGTCAGACGCCTTCAGGATATTTTAAGCTCGCCCAAACTCCGCGGCCAGATGGGTGAATGGTCGCTCGAAAACCTTTTGGCCACTATCCTGCCCAAAGACAGCTACACACTCCAATATACATTCAAGGACGGCAAAACAGTCGATGCCCTGATAAAACTAACTGACTTCTCCGTTCCAGTTGATGCCAAGTTCCCGCTGCCGGGTTTTGAAAAAGTCGTAAAAACAGAAGAAGAAGCGGAAAAAACAAGGCTCCGCAGACAATTCATCAAGGATGTAAACAATCACATCGACAAAATAGCCTCTGATTATATAAGGCCGGCTGAGGGGACACTGGATTTTGCAATAATGTATATACCCGCCGAGAATGTCTATTACGAAACCATTGTTAAATATGGAGGAGAGACGAACGATATTTTACAATATTGCTTTGATAAAAAGGTAATCCCCGTTTCGCCGAATCTTTTATATGCGTATCTTATGACGGTGGCGATGGGCCTGCACGGCCTGCAGATAGAAAAACAGGCGGCTGAAATCCGGCAGAACTTAAAAAGGCTGAATGCTTCTTTCGCCGACTTCGGCGGCACCTGGGACATCCTCGGCAAGCACCTGCGAAACGCCTACAGTCAATATGACGAAGGCCAGAAAAAGCTCGACCGCTTCGGAATGCACCTCGACCAAATACAAGCCGGCCAAGAAGAACCAACATAATTGACAAAAAGTACTAATCAAATAGAATAAAGACATATACAGGTGACTTAGGGCATTATCTAAAGATAAGCATGAGTGTGGACGTTCTTAATTTTATAAAGTCTTGTATTAAGCGACGCAGGATACTCTGGACCTACCATGTTAATATGCGTTTGGAGGAGCGTTTAATATCTCGTCAAGCAGTTTTATCTTCGTTGGAAAGCTACGCAATAATAGAACAATATCCAAAGGATAAATATTTACCAAGCTATCTTATATACGCGGAATATGAAAATCTGATAATACACATTCACATAGCAAGTGATTTAAAAAATGATAACGTAACCATTATTACTGTTTACAAGCCTACTCTTGATAAGTGGGAAGAAGATTTCAAGACGAGGAGAAAAAAATGAATTGCCATAATTGCGGTGCAAAATTAGAGAAGTTAATTACCAATTTGCCGTTTAAAGTAAATCGTGACTGCATCGTTATCATCAAGGAATTACCCGTTTTGCAGTGTCAGAATTGTAACGAATACGTGATTGAGGATGCAGTTATGGAAAAGGTGGACAGAATCCTGAATAAGATTGATACAACGGCGGAACTCGAAGTCCTCACTTACGCCGTTTAGAAAAAATTCGACCGCTTCGGAATGCACCTCAACCAAATATAAGGTGAAAAAGAAATGCAAACGGAAAATACTTAAAAAGTACGAATTCAATAAAGGATATGTGTTATGTCTGATACTTATGACTGCATTATCATTGGAGCAGGGCCGGCGGGGCTGGGGGCGGCTCTCTACACGGCCCGCGACAGAATGAAAACCCTGATACTCGAAAAACTCATGCCCGGCGGACAAATCATTAATACCGACAGAATCGAAAATTATCCCGGCATCGAGCGTATAGACGGTCCGGGCCTGATTGAACAAATGCAAAAGCAAGTCCAGAACTTCGGCGCCGAGATAAAGAACGGCAGCGAAGTAACCGGTCTGGAGAAATTGCAGGACGGTAAAATCGCCGTAATTTGTGACGAGGATAAATTCACCACACGGGCCGTTATTTTAGCGCCGGGCAGTGACTATCGCAAACTCGGCGTCCCCGGCGAAGAAGAATTTCGCCAGGCCGGCGCAGGTGTCAGCTATTGCGGTACCTGTGATGCGCCGTTCTTTAAGGGCAAACAGGTCGTCGCCGTCGGCGGAGGCAATACCGCAGTGGAAGAAACTCTGCACCTGACCAAGTTCGCCGAAAAGGTAACAATGATACACCGAAGGGATGAATTCAGAGCAGCCAAAGTCCTGGTCGAGGAGCTTCTTGAAAAAGCCAACGAGCCGAATTCAAATCTGCTCATCAAATACAGCAACATCGCGACCGCCATCCAGGGCCAAGGCAAGGTCCAGTCGGTCAGGCTCAAAAATGTCAAAACCGATAAAGAGGAAGACTATCCCTGCGACGGCGTATTTATATTTATCGGTATGGTGCCGAATACCGGCTTTTTGAAAGGCTTTGTGGAGCTGACCGACAATGGATTCATCAAGTGCGACTGCGCATATCTCCGAACAAGTGTGCCGGGCGTCTTCGTGGCCGGTGATTGCAGAATCGGAGCGGCTATGCAGTTAGCCACAGCCGTCGGTGACGGCGTCGTCGCCGCTATGATGCTCAAGCAGTACTTCAGAGACCCGAAATGGTGGGACGAGCCGGTCAGCGAACTGCTCGGTCCCGGCGGATGGTAAAATAAAAGACCTCGAAAATAAGCAGGCCAACCACTATGCAATATGCACGACAATTTTTATTGACGACGGTGAGAAACTCAGGTATTATGACCACCAAATAACCCGGCAATATGACCGGGCAGTAGTTTTTTGCGAAATCTTGACTGAAAGGACAAAGTAATGGCTGACAGTGTAACTCAGTTGACTGACGCTACTTTTGACCAGACTATTCACAATTCTGATGCGCCGGTGCTGGTTGATTTCTGGGCACCCTGGTGTGGGCCTTGTATTATGATAGCTCCTATCTTAAAAGAAATCGCAGATGAGTACGGGGACAAAGCCAAAATCTGCAGGCTCAACGTCGATGACGCTCGCGACAGTGCTATGGAGTTCGGCATAAGCGCAATACCAACTCTCCTTCTATTCAAGGACAGCCAGGTGCAAAAAAAATGGGTCGGCTTAACCAGTAAGAAAAATATCGCCGCCGCAATCGACGAGCTGCTCTAAAAAAACACAATTTGCCTTTATTCATATCATGGCAGAGATTTTCTACAATTCAATGAATAGAAGAACTTTCATTAAAACCGGTTTAACTGCCGTCGGGACCCTGGTTACTATCGTTACAGGTTGCAGTCCGGGCTTAAGGAAAAGTGAAAAAAAGCCTGCTCAATGGGCGCTTTTGGCTGACACGCATATACCGGCGGATGTTAACAACAATTATCGAGGATTCTTTCCCTATCAAAATTTACAAAAAGTCATTCCCGATATTATCTCTGCTTCGCCGGATGGAGTGGTTATTGCCGGCGATTTGGCAAGGCTGACGGGTGAGTTGGGCGATTATGCCAATCTTAAAAAACTGCTTAATCCAATCGCTGAAAAAAGGCCCGTCTTCATGGCACTCGGGAACCACGATAACAGGGAAAACTTTGTTAAGGTTTTTGATAAAGTTCCCGGGGAAAAACAACCTGTAAAAGACAAACTCATCACAATTGTCGAAAGACCACCCATTCGTTTAATTATTTTGGATTCGCTTTTTTACGTTAATGAGGTGCCTGGTTTATTAGGAAAAGCACAAAGGCAATGGCTGGAAAACTATTTGAAAGAATGCGACGACACGCCAACAATTCTTTGCTTTCACCATACTTTGGGGGATGATGACGGGGACCTGTTGGATGTCCCGCGGCTTTTTTCTACTATCAAGCCGATTCGCAAAGTCAAGGCTATAGTGTACGGCCACTCTCACGAATATAAATTCTCTGAATTCGAAGGGATTCATCTCATCAATCTGCCGGCGGTGGGATATAACTTCAGCGACGCCGAGCCGGTCGGCTGGGTCCAAGCAAATCTGACCGACAAAGGTGGTGATTTTAAACTGCACGCTATAGCTGGAAGTAAGAACAAGGACGGAAGTCTAACAAAACTGACCTGGCGGACATAAGAATCCGGAAAAAAACAATCCTTGCAATTCACCCCCGTTAGAAATTTTCTCTTTGTTGGACAATATTATTGCTTGTGATGGAATTTCTAACGGAGTAAACTATCCTTTTCTGATATATAAACGTTTAACCGATTGGTGAATGGTGAGTAGTGAGTGGTCAATTAACAAATTAACCAATTAACCAAATTATGCAATCTTCTGCACGGATGCAAACAGACCTGAAACCCGGCAAAACGCGCCTGGCACACCTCAGACGCGAGTCTAAACTCGATAGTTATTGTAAAAAACAATGGGTAATCAGGCCCCCGGACGACCGTTCTGAACAACTCGCTAAATCGCTGAAGGTATCGCCTCTTTTAGCACAGGTTTTAATTAATCGCCGAATAACTGACGCCCAGACCGGTTCTGTTTTCCTGAGACCCAAACTGACGCAGCTTATCGACCCTGCTCAAATGCCGGGAATTGAGCCAGCGGTTCAAAGATTAAAGCAGGCCATTACAAACAAGGAAAAAATCACCGTCTATGGCGACTACGACGTGGACGGCATTACGGGCGTCGCAATTCTTTGGCAGGTCCTGAAGCTGCTTGGCGCTGATGTTGATTATTATATCCCTCATCGCATCGATGAAGGCTACGGCCTGAATGCCGAAGCTGTCCAGACACTGGCAAAATCAGGCACCACACTTCTGGTTACCGTCGATTGCGGCGTTACAGCATACAGCTCCGCCGAGCTCGCTGGGCAATTGGGTCTTGATTTGATAATAACCGACCATCACGAAGTATGTCCGCCGAGTGCCGCGTTCGCAGCGAGCGGGTCCAAGCCTGGTTCACGCTCTGCGGCGACCCTTCCCAAAGCGGTCGCTCTCGTACATCCTGCCCTTGAAAAATCCTATCCTAACCAGGATTCAGCAGGCGCTATGGTCGCCTTTAAGCTGGCCTGGGCCATTGCAAACGAATTCAACTCGGGCCGAAGGCTTGAACCGAGATTACGCGAATTTATGCTCAACGCAACAAGTCTGGCGGCAATGGGAACCATTGCTGATATTGTGGACCTCAGAGGTGAAAACAGGGTGCTGACAAGCTTCGGGCTAAAAGCACTGCCGGAGTGCAAGCTTTCCGGCATACAGGCCCTGATTGAATCGGCCGGCCTGACCGGGCATCGGCTTGACAGTTTCCACATCGGCTTTCGCCTTGCGCCAATGCTCAACGCGGCAGGACGGATGGGACACGCCCGATTAGCTGTGGAGCTGCTGACGTCCGAGAAGCCGATTCGCTCGATGCAAATAGCCGAATATCTCAAAGAGCAGAACAGCCAGCGCCAGCAATACGAGCGAAAGATATTCAAGCAGGCCTGCGAAATGATAGTTGAGCGAAACCTCCACCACCCCGACCGCAAAAGCATCGTCCTGGCGAACGAAAACTGGCACACCGGCGTAATAGGCATTGTCGCATCGAGAATAGTGGACAAATTCTATCGCCCGACGATTATGATTAACACCGGCGCTGCCGAAAACGGCGTCGCTCAGGGCTCCGGCCGCTCAATCCACGGTTTTTGTTTGCTCAGCGCAATCAAGGCCTGCTCGCAGCACTTAGTCAGCTTCGGCGGCCACAAAATGGCTGCCGGCGTAACTATCGAAACAGAAAAAATAGACCGCTTCGCAGCAGAATTCGAAGCCTATGCAAAACAAAACCTGAACGAAAGCGATGTCACCGCCAAACTTCACATCGACGCAGTAGCTCCATTAGCTGAGTTTCGAAATGAAATGGTCAGCGAGCTGCAAATGCTCGGCCCCTTCGGGGAAGGTAATCCCAAACCGATTTTCGCCACAAAAGGAGTCCGCCTGGCCAGTCCGCCAAGAAGAGTCGGCTCGGGAGGCGAACATCTACAACTCGCGATAACCGACAACACAAATGCTGTGCGCTGTATCGGCTTCAGGTTCGGAAAACTGGAAAAAAAGCTGCTCGAGCACGAATTCTTTAACGTTGCCTATCAGCCGCAGCTCAATACCTATAACGGTAACACCAACGTCGAATTCGTTCTCACCGACATCCAGTTCGAATAAAACGCAATGCTCAAATTCTTAGTTTATTAGCTTCTAATTGCTTATACAGTAGCGCATGAATATTCTCAAGCAATAGTACTTGAAAACACCAAACATGCCATAAAATGTTGATAATTGTTTGATCGGAAGTTGACTATTCGAATCATAAGATGTAGAGTATGAGGATGTTAAAAGTCCGTCTATTGTTCGGAGAAAAGCTATGATATGCTTCCACGAGAAGGGCATAGATGCAATTAAAAAAGCATTCAATGGGTCAACGACTGGTCTCATCTGTACTCCTTACTATAGTGAGCGAGGTCTCGTTTTTCTGGATCCATTTTTTGATGTTGCAGAACAGGTAGAGTTTTGGACACGCTTTAGCCCTCTTGACTGGAGAGCCGGTGTGGCAGATATGTCAGCTTTAAAGAAACGAGTTGAATCGGTTCTGAACAAAGGGAAAATATTCGAATTTCACGTCTCGGACGATTTACACGCGAAAATATACAAATTTTCTGATGACAGGGTAATAATAGGTTCTGCGAATCTTACTTGGTCTGCTATGACAAGTAACATAGAGGTGATTTGTGAGCTTACAGAAGACGAAGCAGCCGATTTTCTGCGCGTTCTGCCAAAATTCAGGCATCGTCTGACGAGCGTGCCAGCAGACGTTTTTACAGCATACATTGATGTAGCGTCAGATGCGATATCCAGACCTTTTGATGGTCCTGAAGAGACAAACGAAGAGATGAATGCCGCGATAGATCTCGCGGAGGAAACGCTCAGAAAATCTCTAATACCCACAGCTCCTCAGGCCTCTCCCATTCCTCCTTTGGAAATTGAAAGTTTTATTGATTATTGTCGTGAGGAAAAATCAAGCGTAAGTAAAGAGATTATCGCCCGATGGGAAGGTAAACACAATCTTCAAGGACATGTGAAACATTACTACTACGGCGCCTTGCGATTCTTATCCGAGTTCCCAGGGTTTGTTGATGAAATATCTGCCACTCCACGCAAGTCACTATATGGTTTCACCAACCCAGTAGTCCTTACTAATTGGAGAGACTTCTTGCGAAAGCACGCAAAGGAGATCGACGAGAAACGAAGTTTCAGCTTTCGGACTCTAAGAGTATATACTCCAGAGAATCTGGGCGGGATATGCAGCGGGGGTGGGGGTGGAAGCCCAACTCTCAAGAGAGTATTACCAGTGGTTGCCAGAATGCTACAATCCAGGAGTGCACCAAATGGCGAAGACTGATTTCATTGACACTATCGTTTTGGGGGACTGCTTAGACCTTTTCCAAAAGGTTCCTGATAACTCTGTCCAAACAATACACACAAGCCCTCCTTACAACATAGACAAGAATTATAAGGGCTACAATGATAAACTAAGCCAAAAGGATTACTTAGATTTCATAGAGAAAGTCCTTTCTGAATGTAAAAGGACATTGGTTCCAGGGGGTGCTCTTTTTTGGCAGACGGGTTATACTACTGAACGGGGGGCGTACATAACACCTTTAGACCACCTAACGTTCCATTTGTTTCAAAATCTGGGTTTTCGGCTGAAAGACCGCATCATTTGGCGCTATTGGGGGGGCATGGCTTTCAAGTCCAAATTCACGAATAAGCATGAGACAATTCTCTGGTGGATTAAGCCCAGTCACGGCATGAACAAGTCTAAATTTAATGTTTTCCCTGTACGTGAGGAAACAAAATTCTATGACTCTCGTAACAATCTCTTCGGACGCAATCCTGGCAATGTATGGGAGGTAGACCGTGTTGCTTTCGGTAGCAATGACCAAACATCTCATATCGCAGTATTTCCGGAAGAAATATCCGATAGAATCATCTTAGCTACAACTGATGAGGGCGACCTTGTACTCGACCCTTTTTCCGGCAGCGGTACTTTTTGTAAGGTGGCGAAGTCACGCGGACGACATTTCTTAGGTTTTGAGATAAGTCCCCATTATCACGGCGAATCGGTTCATCGTGTATCCTTTCAAGCTAAAGGTGAACTTCTAAGTGTTCTCTCAGAAATTCTCAAGGAACACATATTTGATGTCGGGAAGACTAAGAAACAAAGCACGGTTATTGAGAAAGTGATAGCGGTTCTAAATCCATTATCATTGAATTCATATGAAAATATAATCGCAAGACCCTATTTGGAGGCATTGTGTAAAGGACGTGAGGATACTGTTAAAAAATCCGACAAGATAGCTCTCTGGAGAGTTTTGGAAGAAATATTACCTTCGGATGATTCTTGCGAAAGGGGAAAAGACCCGGTCGGCTTAGTCTCCCTTGTCGACCATGCCTATATTCGAGCATACAAGCTACACAAGGTTTATAGTAGTGCGATGCGTTTTCATTGTGCTGCCAGATGGATTAGTAATCTGAAATATGCCCTGGTGCAAGATGAAAACGAAGGATGGAGGAAAATTCTAAGGTCCCTTGTGAATAGTGAGACAGGAACATACCACTTTGAGGGTGATAGAATTATCTTTATCGGGTATAGGGAAAGGGTAAAAGAGGAGGAATTTGAACAATCTTCTACAGGAAGCTCACAAAGAGAAACTGCAAATACTACATTGTTTTGATAAGACACTTGAGGTATACCTTACACCCCAAACTCACCATATTATTCTAAAGGATGTTTTCTTTAGTCTCTATTTATGGTTACCTTTTCAATCTTGAACTGTCCCATTGTATTGACCAGGTTTAAGAAGTTCTCGGGATTTCCGTTGCCTACAGCCAGGGCAATATGTCCGGCGTCGTAGCCGCCTAAGCCGGCGCCCTTAAAAGCCGCATCGAGTCCGACCCACTTGTCGCCGAGAAAGACCTGTACCCAGGCGTGACCGCCGAACCCGTTCTGAAAAGTACGCCACTGAGGCACGTAGGCTAAACCCGTAACCACTTGAGCCGGAATCCCGACGGCTCGGCACAATGCCGCAGTCAATACGGCGTGCTCGCTGCAATCTCCCTGTCTGCTGACCGCGACCTCAGCCGCCGAGGCATAGCCGACCGACAAGCTCTTGTCTGTAACGTAATCCGCCACAAACGCCTCAATCCTGCGTGCAGCTTCGGCTGCGTCACTGGTATCTCCGACCGCCCGCCGGGCAAGGTCGATTATCACTTGTTGGTCGCTCTCGACATATCTTGTCGGCTCAAGGGCCTCGAGTGCCGCCGGGTCGGTGCCTTTGTAAGGAAACCTCACGCCTGTCGGCGCAGCAACAGGCTCGACTGTAAGGATTATTGTGCCGCCACTGAGCTGTTCAACTTTTTGATTATCGTTGGATGGAATCTTCAAATCGACCTCATCTGTCACAGGGCTCAAGTAATAAGTAATTGACCGGGCTGAACCGACATTACTCAAAGGCTCCGGGCTGGCCATAAACATCTTGTCCACCACTTCAAGCACATCGATTTGGCCGAGTGCGAATTCTTTAGTGCAGGCGACTTGCTCAACAGTCATCCCCATCACAGGTGTAATGCTTTTTTGAAGAAGAAGGTTATCATCATAATATTCAGCGCTTATGAGTGAGCCAATCTGCGCGGAACTTACGTTGCTCTGAACTTCAGTCAACGCGACCACACGGCCAAGCAGGTCAACGTTTTGTTTGGGGCCAACCTTTACCTCGACATCAACAACCTGCATCATACTTGGGTCAAACAATTTTGCGGTGTACGTGGTTCCTTCTGCAAGGCCATATTTCAAAAGCAGCAGTCGCATCCCCTCGGACATTACCGCGCCGCTGGGCCAATCGAATTCTTCCTGCTGCTGGCCGGTCTTTACTATTACCTTGCCCTGCTCATCGATCGTTCCTATCATTCTCGTCACCATCATCCCCAATGCCTGTTCGAGCTCGAAGCCAAGCGGCTTGCCATCGATGGTTTCGATAGTGATTGCTTTGGTCTGGACGCTAACCGACACTCCTATTCGGCTCAAGGTAATCTTAAGCTCCACAGAGGTGTTAACTTTATTACCGGCAACGGCACGGTTTTGGATAGCGTAGCCGACCTTTTTGCCCTCCATAAAGAGGGCAAAGTACTCCGTTTCCTCCGGCTGGATTTGCTCAGCGGCGGGTTTGACCGGCATTGGTTCTTGCGCTGCCTGTTTTTCTAAAATAGCCTGTTTGGCGGTAGTCTGCTCCGATAACTCTACTTCTGGCTTAGAAACTTCCTGTGGGGGTGGTGATTTCTTGCGGCAACCAACTCCAGCCAAAATCGCCGACACTAAACATATCCAAAGAAGATACTTAGTTCTCATAATCAAACTTCCCTTCTCAAATACCTTGAAGATATCTTTACCCGATATTTCTCCGGCAAACGCCGGCGACTCTCATTTTGCCGAGGTTTGCTGAAATTTATGGCCGGATTATAACCCGTAAAGACAAATTCTCACTAAAATAATCCCGAATAATCATAAATAATCAGTATGGATGCCAGATATGACCGTAAGCTGCGTTTTTTGTTACGGCAGTAATAACGCTACGGTTGAATTGTCTGTGCTTTTGGCTAAAATAAACAGAAATTATGTTCTACGCAAAGTTATGAATTTTGACGAGCTGTTAAACCTGGTTTCTTCAGACGACGCGCCGAGCATTTGTGTCGATTCGCGTACCATCGTTAACGATGATATTTTCGTAGCCGTTAAAGGTACTGTTTATGACGGCCACGACTTCATCGACCAGGCCCTTGCCAACGGCGCTAAATACATTGTTTGCCAGCAAGAAAGACGACAGAAGCTTGTCCCGAGCATAGTCGAGGGACCAGAGGACGGAAGGCAGACAAGGGGTGGCAGCCTCAAGCAAGTCCCAAAAGATTGGGACGAGCTTGGGGATGGCTCGTTGCAAACATCGAGCATCGAGACCATAATCGTTGACGATTCCGCAGAAGCGGCGGCAGTTTTGGCACAGGCACACAGGGGCAATCCGGCTTCGCGACTAACTAACCTGGCTGTTACAGGTACAAACGGAAAGACCACTGTCGCATATCTCGTTCGCTCCTGTATCCAAAAAGCCGGCCAAAAGTGCGGCCTTCTTGGTACTGTCATTTACGACACCTGCTCGGGTGATAGCTGCCAGGCGGCCCTGACCACCCCGGACTGTCTGACCATTGCCGCCGGACAAGAGCAAATGTTAAAAAACGGCGCAAAGTATATGGTCATTGAGGCCAGCAGCCACGCCCTTTCTCAAAACCGTCTGGCCGCAGTCAACTTCAAAGCCGCCGCTTTCACCAATCTGTCCGGCGACCATCTGGATTATCACAAAACCAAAGAAGATTATTTAGCCGCCAAAACCAGACTTTTTTCCGCTCTTTCACCGGATGCGGTGGCGGTGTTGAATAAACAATCACAGGAAACCGAATCTATCACGCGGCAAACCAAAGCCAAAATCTTATGGTACGCCATTGATGAGCCGGCGGACGTCACCGCTCATATTGAGTCGATGGATATAAGCGGAACAGTCTTCACCTTAAAATATGCCGGCCAAACTTCAATCGTGAGGACCTCTTTGCCCGGTCTGTATAATGTCGGCAACTGCCTGGCTGCAGCAGGATTATGCCTCGCAGCCGGCTTTAATTTGGAAACGATAGCCGCCGGTCTATCCGCTCAGCAAACAATACCGGGCCGATTGGAAAAAATCGATTGGCCGGGTGAATTCTCGGTAATCATTGATTACGCACACACCGACGATGCCTTAAAAAATGTTCTCTCGACACTAAAGCCGCTGTGCAAAGGCAAATTGCGAGTCGTCTTTGGATGTGGCGGAGACAGAGACAGAACCAAACGACCGCGCATGGCCAAGGTCACTGAACAATTAGCTGATTTTATCATCGTTACCAGCGACAACCCGAGAACGGAAGAACCTACGGCTATTATAGACGAAATCATTACAGGCTTTGAAAGCCCCGATTCGCAAATAATTACAATAGAGTCGGACAGGAAAAAAGCCATCGAGTCAGCTATAGAATCCGCTGATAAAAACGACATTGTGCTCATCGCCGGCAAAGGCCACGAAACATACCAGATAATCGGAAAGCAAAAATTCGATTTCAGCGACAAGCAAATCGCCCAGAAATGCCTTCAAAAACGAATTAGAAGCAAAGAATCAACTGCTTATTAGCATCCCAACCCTTGTATCTTAATCCACAGTCCATTTATATAACAACTCCAATATAACCGGGTATCTCATCAGATTACTTGTTTGTTTATGCAGAGGCCAACTTTTTCACTTCTTTTTCTATACGAGACGAAAGCCTGTCTGTCTCTACATTTGGGGAGCGCCGCTAAACTCGGATTTTTTGCCTATGTAAAAGCTACATAATCCCTTATCCAAACTTGGCGACTTCCACAGGGCGTTCAACAGCAAAGCTCTTATGATGGAGTCTAATACGCTCTATTTCATGGAGTGTTTCTGCTGTAAAGTAGCTTTGTCCACAATGAGGGCAACTCAACATAGGGATGTTTTCTATTACCAGCAAATTTTTCCCTTTGCCATAGGTTTCGGCAACTCTACGAACACGTGCTCCCTTATGTCCACAAATATCACATATCATTTGTCTTGTCCTTATTCTAATAGTGCATATACTGTAATAATAACCAGTTTGTCGGTTGGACTTAACTTTGCAACCACTTCGATTTTGCCGCCTTCGACTGTTTTGCCTGCGATACGATACTTCCATTCACCGGTTGCTATATCCTTTTGACGTTCAAGTATCTTTCCCGTGAGGACTCCCCGTTCGATATCATAAATAGCTAAATCATCATAATGCATTTCCCGTCTAGCATGATACGTCACAATATACTGGCGCTTACGGATTTTTTCTCGCATACGGTTCAAAATTCGGTCGAACATGTTTTGTTCCCCTATTGCAGAACATCACGGTTCAGGCAGAAATTCTCGAATAGGTTAAAAAACTGGTCTTATTTCGTATCCTCTACGACTCCTGTGCAAATGCTCGTGTGGCTTCTTCCGGAATCTCGATGGGAAGAAAAAACTCCTGCGGATAGAGATAATCTTCCCCGGATTCATCAATAACCCGAATTTGCCCATGAGCTTCAGCTTGAGGGTCCGGAACCCACTGATATATCTTACGCGCTTCTAATGAGGCTGGATACTTCTCGTTGCTAACGCAAAGAACATAATGTTGTGTATTCGATTTTGGGCTCATGATAATATTCTTTTAATCTTGATTTCTTTCCTGCCTACGCTACTGGCTTCGTACCAGTGAACTTCGGCTTTACAAATGGTACCATCTGGTAACTTAACTTTTGCCATACCTTTGAGCTTACGCCAATGACCGGTGCCGTAGAACCTCTTTAATCTTTTGAGAACATGGATGGTGCTACCAACGGCAATTGTCTCTACATTAGTAATCTCACTAATGAGTTCAAAATCCTTGACCATTTATAAAATTATAGCATAATTTTGTTGTATCGACAAGTATTTGTCTTATCGGAATTATAGAGTAAATTTCTCAAAAGTGAAAATGAAGAAGTTTTCAATAGCAGATTTAGCTCAGGTAATAAAAGCCAATCCGGTCAGAAACACCCGCGTTTTCACCGGTGTCAGTACCGACTCGCGGACTACCAAAGCCGGTGATTGTTTCTTTGCAATTGTCGGTGAGAATTTCGACGGTCACGATTATGTGGAGGATGCCTTCGCAAAAGGCGCCGTCTGCGCCGTGGTAAGTAAAGACATAAAAGGCAGCAAATTAACCGACAAACCCATACTCAAAGTCAAGGATACCGTAGAAGCACTTGGCGACTTCGCCGGTGAATATCGCCGGCAATCCAGCTTCAAAGTGGTAGCCATAACAGGCTCAGCAGGCAAAACAACTACAAAGGAGATAGCTCATCAGGTCCTAAGCCGGCATTTCCGCGTCTATCAGTCGCCTAAGAGCTTTAATAATAATATTGGCCTGCCCCTGACCCTGCTCGGCGCAGAGGCGGATGACCAAATCGTTATCGCCGAACTCGGCAGCAATCATCCCGGCGAAATAGCTCACCTGACTCGTATCGCCGCCCCGGACATCGCGATAGTAACTAATGTTCATCCAGCCCACTTGGAAGGATTTGGTGACCTGCACACAATCATACAGGAGAAGCTGTCTATATCCGAAGGACTTAAGTCGGATGGTGTTTTCATAATCAACGCTGATTTCGACCGGTTGGTCAGTGCCTGCCGGGCCAAAGGCACCAAATTCGTAACGTTCGGCAAATCAGATGGCTCCGACTACCAGGCACGCAACATCAACTACGAGGTCTCAGTCAGCCGATTTACTATCGACAGTACGGAAGTTTACTTACCGTTAGCCGGCCCCGGAAATGTAGAAAACGCGCTTGCCGCCTGGGCTGTTTGCAGCCGGCTTGGTCTGGCTATCGATGATTTCGCAAAGGCTGTCAAGACCCTCTCACCTGCTTCTATGCGGGCCGAGCTGCTGCAAATCGGGACCCTAACGGTACTAAATGACTGCTATAATGCAAATCCCGCCTCAATGAGAAACGCGCTGGATATATTGGCTGGTCTTGACCCAACCGGAAAACGCAGATTGGTCTTTATCTGCGGCGATATGGCTGAGCTTGGACAGCAGACCGAGCGCCTGCACACCGAGCTGGGCACTTCTATCGCACAGGCCAAAGTGGGACTGCTGGTAGCTGTCGGTAAGTATGCAAAAATCACTGCTGATGCTGCTCTGGCCTGCAGTAACGCGAACGCAGGCACAAAAACAACCACAAAAAACAATTCAGGTTCACTCGAAACCCAGTCTCTGCAAATAAAACGTTTCGAAGATACCATTTCCGCCTGTAATAATTTGCACGAATTCATAAAAGATTACGATATAATATTAGTGAAAGGTTCGCGCACTGCCAGACTGGAAATGGTCGTTGAGAAGCTGAAAAAGCTTTTTTCATAACTCGATGCTGGATGCTCAAACTTGTAACGAGCATCGAGAATCGAGGAACGAGTATCGAGGAACAAAATGATATACCACTTGTTATGGTATTTGCGGGATGTTTTTACGCACCAGCTCGGCTTCTACGCCTATCAGAACGTGGTGTTTCGCTCGGTATCAGCCATACTGACCAGCTTGCTTATCGCCCTTCTAATCGGTCCTAAAATCATTCGCTGGCTGATGCGCAAAAAAATCGGCGACCGACCGGAGTTTCATCACGCCACCCTCAACGAGCTGACCAAAGAAAAGGCAAATACACCCACTATGGGCGGCCTGATTATCATTCTCTCGGCTGTTTCAACCACCTTATTATGGGCAAAGCTGAACAACCCCTTTGTTCAAAAGGCTATTGTGCTGGTGATATGGTTCGGCGCTCTGGGCGGCGTTGACGACTGGCTAAAGCTCACCATCGATGTCCGCCACCGAACCAGAAACGGATTAAAACCCTGGGAAAAGCTCATCTTTCAAATCGGTGGTGCAGTACTGATAGCGTCGTTTTTATATGCGGACTTTGTCAATATAGACGATGCAAAATTATTCTGGCTGCCGTTCTATAAGCATGGCCTGCCCTTGGCAAACTGGATGTTCATACTGGTAGCGATTTTTTACCTCTCGGCCACCAGCAATGCCGTCAACCTGGCTGACGGTATGGACGGACTGGCTGCCGGCTGCGTTGGAATGGTCTCTCTGGTACTTGCGATTCTGTGCTTCGTCGCCTCTGAAACGATGTCACGAACCACTCCTGTTACCTGGGCAAGTTATCTTCTGCTGCCCGCTATTCCCCAGGCCGGCGAGCTGAGCATCTTTTATTCGGCAATCTTAGGGGCCGTCCTCGGATTCTTGTGGTTCAACTGCCACCCCGCTCAGACCTTTATGGGTGACGTAGGCTCGCTTCCTTTAGGCGCCGCAATGGGCTACGGCGCGCTGGTGACAAGGAACGAAATCCTGCTCTTAATTATCGGCGGCGTATTCGTCGTTGAATTGCTCAGTGTAGTGCTTCAGGTTGGCTATTTCAAATACACTGGGGGCAAACGGCTTTTTAGATGCGCCCCTATACATCACCATTTTCATCTGATTGGCTGGAGTGAGCCGCAGGTGGTAGTGCGTTTTTGGCTTTTAGCCGCCGCCTTTGCCGCCCTCGCCTTGGCAACACTGAAAATCCGATAATCTCTCTCATCCCGAAGTCATTTGCCTTACATTTAATCTAAATCAAGGCTTAATTGAGAAAATAGTCACCTTAATCTCAAGTTTTCATTAACTTATGCCGAATTTGTAAAATACCCACAAAAAGTTTGTGACATAAGGAGTTAGCGATGCTCAGAGCAAGAGACATTATGAGTACAAATGTAATTAGCGTGCAAAAAGACGCCCCGATATTCGAGGCCGTAAAGCTCCTGGTGGAAAATAACATCTCAGGCCTGCCTGTGGTCGAAGATGATATGACTTTGACGGGAATCCTTTCAGAAAAAGACGTAGTAGAACTGTTCTACGATAGTGAACAGGCTGAGAACAAAACTGTTGAAGACTATATGACATATCCTGCAGTATATTTTGAAGACAATAATGCACTGCTGAATATCTGTGACTTTTTGGGAAAGAACATCTTTAGAAGGGTCCCGGTTACGTCAGATGGCAAGCTGGTTGGCATAATCAGCATACAGGATATTCTCAACACTATCCTTCAGCTAAGGCGGGAAAAAGTGGTCAGCACTAACTGATTAATTGGTGAGTGGTTAAATGGTTAATTAACTACTCACCAATTAACCACTCACCGGTTAATTATTCTTCGGTATGGATTCGGACGTTCCTTCTGTAGCCTATTATGCCGTCGTCGGAATTCATTTTGTCTAATTTTCTCTGTGCCAAAAAGATTTTGACAGCGGTAGTTCCGCAAAACAAGCCGACGATGAAGAATACAATAGAGGCAAGTATTGCAAACAAATCTCGCAGGATATAAACCAGAAATCCAAATCCGATTAGCAGCAATCCTACTATAAAAAGTCCTGCCGCGAAGTTTCTGGACGCTTGTGAAATTGCATTTGTGTAAAACCGAAAACTCATACTCGTATCTCGTATTTCAAGAAAACAGAAGACAGAAGTCAGATATCAGAAGTCAGATGTCGGTGTTTTCTGGCCTCTGTCTTCTGTCCTCTGTCCTCTGTCTTTCGTTTAATACATTCCACCGCCCGGCGCCGGAGGCGTCTCCTTCTTTTCAGGAATCTCGCTGACTATTGCATCAGTCGTCAGCAGCAGCGAAGCAATAGATGCGCCGTTCTGCAGTGCAACCCTTTCGACCTTAGTCGGCACAATCACTCCGAACTTGGCCATATCACCGTACTGCTTGCGCAGCGCATCGTAGCCGAAGTTCTTTTCCTTGCTGTCCATAACTTTCTGCGCCACAATTGAGCCGTCCAGTCCTGCGTTCTCGGCAATTTGCTTAATCGGTGCCACCAGCGCTCTTCGAACTATATCAACGCCTATCTTCGCATCCCCTGAGGCCTTGACTTTATCCAGCGCCGGCAAAGCTCTGAGCATCGGCACACCACCTCCGGGCAGGATACCTTCTTCTACCGCCGCCCGACAGGCGTGCAGCGCATCCTCAACGCGTGCCTTCTTTTCCTTCATCTCCGCCTCAGTCGCAGCTCCAACATTAATCTGGGCCACACCACCGGCCAACTTTGCCAACCTCTCCTGCAGTTTTTCGATGTCATAATCGCTCGTGGAGTTATCAATCTCGTTCTTAATTTGTTCGATTCTGCCCGTGATGGCTTCGGTGCTTCCGCCACCTTCAATAATCGTGGTTGCGTCCTTGTCGATAGTAATGCGTTTGGCCCTGCCAAGCTGCCGCAGCTCGACGTTCTCTAACTGAAGCCCCAGGTCCTCGAAAATAGCCTCACCACCGGTCAGAGTGGCAATGTCACTAAGCAGTGCTTTTCGTCTGTCACCGAAGCCGGGAGCTTTGACAGCCGCCACCTGAAGTATTCCACGCAGTTTGTTGACAACCAGCGTAGCCAGCGCCTCGCCCTCAACATCTTCGGCGATTACCAACAACGGCTTGCCTTGCTTGGCTACCTTCTCAAGCAGCGGAATAAGAGATTTGACCGAGCTTATCTTCTTTTCGTGCACCAGAATATACGGCTTTTCCAGCACGACTGTCATATTCTCCAGATTGTTAATAAAGTGCGGGCTGAGGTACCCCTTGTCGAATTGCATACCTTCAACCAGCTCAACTACCGTTTCCAGAGACTGGCCCTCTTCGACTGTGATGACGCCGTTTTTGCCGACCTTGTTCATTGCCTCAGCCAGCTTTTTGCCGATCTCCTCGTCCTGGTTCGCCGAGCAGGTTGCCACCTGTTCGATTTGTTTGCTCGACTCAACGGGCGTGCTCATCTTTTGCAACTCGTTTATGATGGCCTCCACGGCCTGTTCGATACCACGTTTTACCTGCATTGCATTGGCGCCGGCGGTAATATTTTTGAGACCCTCATTGAAAATGCTCTCTGCCAGAATCGTTGCAGTCGTTGTCCCGTCACCGGCCACGCTCGATGTTTTTGACGCCACTTCCTTGACCATCTGCGCGCCCATATTCTCATAGGAATCTTCCAGCTCAATCTCTTTGGCCACTGTTACACCATCCTTAGTTACGGTCGGCGAGCCATACGATTTTTCTAAAACTACATTTCTGCCGCACGGTCCAAGCGTGATCTTTACCGCCTTTGCCAGTTTGCTCACACCTTTTTGAACGGCTGCGCGTGCGTCAGTACCAAATGCTATCTTTTTTGCTGCCATATCTTTCTTTCTCCTATTTTATTGATTATCGTTTTCTTTGTGTGCTTTCCTGTCGTTGTCGGTAATCTTGTATTACTCTTCAATCACTGCCATAATATCCGACTCACTCATAATCAGATACTCTTTGCCGTTTATCTTTACTTCTGTACCGGCGTAGCTCGTGAAAAGCACCATATCGCCCTTTTTCACCTGCAATTTTTGTACCGTCCCGTCGTCGAGCACTTTGCCGTCACCAACGCTTACAATTTTGCCTCTTTGTGGTTTTTCTTTGGCACTGTCCGGCAGGACTATTCCGCCCGCTGTCTTGTTTTGGGCTTCGAGACGCTGAACAAGCACCTTATCTGCCAATGGTCGAATCTTCATCTTGTACTTACTCCTTTCAAAAAACTTCTTTAATCTTTTACTTCATTTTAGGAACATCACACATTCTGTCTGGTTTTTCTTTTGCCCTTTTTCTTATGCTATTTTGCGAAAATGTCACTGTTATACTTCTTAACAAACAATCTGTTCAATTGCTCCTGCAGAACACTCATATCGACCGGCTTGTCAATCACGCTGAAAACATCAAGTCGCAGTGCCTTACCGAGCAAGGATTCACCCGCAGCGCTGGTCAAGAGAATACACGGCAGCAGAGGATAATCCATTCGAATAATCTTTATCGTTGCCAGCCCGTTTGATTGCTCCGAATCCATATCAACGATTGTAGTATGAATCCTTTTCCTCCGGATAATATTGACGAACTCTACTGCGTTCTCAGCCATCAGCAGATTAATGCCTCTTGGCCGAAATATATAGCGCAGCGCCTCCGGCCATGCCCAGTTCGCCTCACTGGCAAGTACGTTGATTTCTTCAGATTTTGACAGATTCGACACCATATCCGTATATTCCTTATTTAAGGTTAGCAAATATCGTGCCAAACGCCTTTTAACACGGCTATATAAGCGCAAGTACTTACTCTAAATGAGGTTAAGATGTGAGGTCCGGGGTGGACACCCCCTGCCAAAACCCCAGCTAATGCCTCTTTCTCTGCCAACCTGACAGGCTGAGAGCGGTAGGGTGGGACATGCCCTGAGCGCAGTGAGTTTACCCTGAGTGTAATCGAAGGGAAGGGTTGCCCCACCATTATCTCTATTCTTTTTAATCCAAGTTAATATTGGCCTTTAAGGCTAAATCTTTGACTATTGCCTTCAAAACCCATGCTTTGGATTTCATATCAGACTTATCTACTTTTTCACCTGCGAGTTTTTCCTTTGCATCTTCTTTTGCTTTGTTAATCAAGTCAATCGGCATTCTTGCACAGACTTTACAATAAAGGCTCATTGACCGTCCTTCATTATAATCTTGAAGTAATTCTTCCAGCAATGCCTGTCTTTCTTTCTGTTCTCTTAACCAGCTCTCTAAACCTACTTCTTTAATTTGACGTAAATTATCAACAGCCGGAATCCACTCTACAACTTTTCTTCTCAGGAAGATTGTGCAATTAAATATTTCACTGCATTCGGTACAAGTCTCAAATCCATGTTTCTTTACACAGCAATTCCAAATACTGCACCATGAGTGTTGCTCTCCCAATCGACAGCCAATACATCTGCTTGGTGCTTTTGACTGATACTTGTTACATAATCCACAATATAATCCGCAGCACCCAATGAGACTCTTTGCTTCACTTTTTTTCATTTTTTACAGATTGTCCATTTATAGTTGTTGTCTCACTACTGTCTGGTTGTAGGCAGCGCAACCGAAAGAAGTTAAAAAAACAGTTGTCGTAATTTTGTAAAAATAAGGCGAAAAACGTAATAAAACAAGGATTTAAAGAAAAATAGAATGTAAGCAATTTGCTCCATTTAGAGTTTGAATCGCTGTTTTTAGCTCAAAAAAGTAGTTATGCTCAAAAGTGATTTCAAATCGATTACATTGATTTTTCCTTGTAACATGATGCATTTAAAACACTTACAAATTTTTTTTGATCCGTTAACCGGACAGTAGTGTTGTTGTCTAACGATCAAGCTGAAGGGCGGCCATTAAGGCCGTCCTCTTCCAGCGATTGGTTAGAGCAAGTAGATTTTTGACTATTTGTATGAAATTCAATGAAATTAAGCATACGCTTATAAAAATTTATCTCTGCAATTCCAAACAGCCAAAATATCATCAACATTAATGAAACAGTAATTTGGAAAAATGATAGAGTTATTCTATTTTGAGATGCCATGCACCATCCTGAATATTGTTTATCTAATTCAATAATCAGAATATGTTGCAGTGTTGTGTTACCATTATTTGCAAATCTTATTGCTAGATAAATATTACCAAGAGCTACTGCAAATATTATCAGTGCCATTAACGGCATTATATATTTCATCCCAAATACATGATACTTTGATGTCTTAGAACGTAATCGTTTAATATCTTTTTCTGTAATCATATATTATACCTCTAACTACTGTTTATATTGTTTCCGTATATGAAGCCATAGCCGTTTCACTTTCCGTATAACATCCCGAACTTCTCGTCATTCAGAGGAATCCCAGCCGCTGTTGTACCCTCATAAAATACAACTAAACTTCAATCTGTCAAGGAAAACGACAATCAAATCTAACTTTTTCTCCCTCAAGATCGACAGTCTGTGATGTAGATTTGTAAGTATTTGTTAATAAATGATTAATGGTTGCTAAAAAAGAACTTATGATGCTGGCCGAAGCACAACAGAAGCGTGAAAGTAGCCTAAACGAACGTAGTTGTTGCGCGCTTTGTTGCGCAGTATAATGGCTGGGTTGGACTGCGATCCTTTAATTCTCTGGTTCGGGTGCCCGTCAAGTTTGTAGGTGAATTTTTCAAGCCGCCAGCGGCTTTTGTAACCACAGCTCATCCCATCTTTTATTCAGCCAAGTTATCCGTAATGCTAATGTTGCTGACGAGCCGGCTCTGCT
>Ga0315548_1000668_pt1 | contig 31586 bp, 23 predicted proteins | sample SalMarSW160110MG_2_FD_202540 | JGI IMG/M metagenome (GOLD analysis project Ga0315548, IMG submission 202540) | Salt marsh sediment microbial communities from the Plum Island Ecosystem LTER, Massachusetts, United States - Salt Marsh Sediment SW1601-110 ... | reverse complement strand
TGAGGGTAGGTTAGCCACGTGTTACTGAGCCGTCTGCCGCGTCTCACCATAGCTGGAGACGCTCGACTCGCATGTCTTAGTCCCACCCCGATAGCAGTAGGGTCCGGCAGGATCAACCGGATTTAAAGTCGGAGTTTTTAGCCACAAAACCGACTGGAATTGGGGATTAGCGCCAAAGCCCACTTCGGATCTGACCAAAGTCAGGTCCTCATCTTTGTCGCCGCAACCGGAGGTCGAACCCATCATCCAGGGGCGTTGAACGCCTTAAACGTCGGGGTTGAAGCCGCCTAAGGTCACGGCTATGGCATTCACTTCGTCAAGATGGTATCTGTGACGATCGTGCAATTAACCTTGTTTTGTCTCGACCTAATTAACCTTTCTGAAGGCTTGAAAATGGGGAGAGAGCAGCCGTTTGTTCCAGTTGGCTTCTTGTATGTGTAGTTTTAGGGTGTTATTTTGTATGGGTGGATGAGAAATGTTTATTGTTGATATTGATTTTGGGGTCACAAAGTATAATGGTGGACAATTTTTATTGTTCAACAGGTAGGTGAGCTGTGTTGAGTGAAGTTGTTCTTTTGGCTTGCAAAGATTTGATTGATGATGCCAAGATTGGATGCGCAGAAACGGTTTTCAAGGATGTGTGTCTGGAGATTCTCGCCAAGGCAAAATTAGTTCTTAGCAACGAACAATTTGAGGAGCTAACCTTTTTTGTGGCTGAAAGAATGAAAGAGGAAAGAATCCCTCGTTCGGGAAGAAAAGTTAGGATACGATAAAAAGGCTTCCGCTTCATGTTTTGTTCGTGACTGTTCTTTTGTGTCCCCCTTCTTTTCAGTTAGTATAAATGTCAAAAAAGCTAAAGTCTAAGCAGAACAGATAGAAACAGGAGATGGGTGCGTTGTCTTCGTTAGATTACGAGATTAATCTTCTCTCCAGATTGGTGGAGATAAACACCGAATCGGTTCCGAAGAAGGGATACGGTGAATGTGCTTCCATAATCGTTGAGGAAGCCGAAAATAACTCTCTAACCGCAGAGATAGTGGACGGAGAGAAGGGCGCCAAGGATAGTCTTTTCCGCCCAAACGTTATTGTGACTCTGGATTCAGGTTCAGATACGACTTTGCTTCTTGAATCCCACTTTGATGTTGTTCCTCCGGGAACAGGATGGAAGTATCCTCCCTTCAAGCTGACGGTTGAAAACGGGAAAGCCTATGGAAGAGGCTCTGCAGACAACAAATCAGGCATTGCAGCGGTTATGGGTGCCCTGCGGCAGCTGAGTGACGAAGAGTTGGACATTAACCTCAAGCTTGTTGCTGGGGTGGATGAGGAGATCGGGGGAAGATACGGCGTCGACTATGTTATGAGCGACTGGGGACTAAGGGGAGACGCAGCTTTGATAGTTGACGCTGGATCGGAGAGCCTCTTCTTAGGAGCCAGCGGAATCATCTGGGGAAAGATAGTGGTTAAGGGAAGACAGGGACACGCTGGATATCCATTCAAAGCCAAAAACGCCATCGAAGAAGCCATGAGGCTAATTGCAGAGTTTGAAAATTACCGGAAACTGGTTGAGAAAAAACAGTCAACTTTGCATGCTCCATCAGACGCTCCGAGAAAATTTGTTTGGGGAAGATATTCAGTAACCATGATCAGGGCAGGAGAAAAAGAAAACGTGATACCGGGCGTGTGCGAGGTTCGTTTTGACCGGAGACTCCTGCCTGAAGAGCCCCTTGGGCAGGCTGAGAGAGAACTGAACAATTTTTTCCAGAAGGCACTCAAGAAAACTGGCTGCGAAGCATCCTTGGAGTTGGTGAACAGGCAGCAGGGCTACCACACGCCCAAAGACCTAAACTTTGTGCAGACAGTTTCTGAAAGCATAAAGAAGACTACGGGTCAAAGTTTACCATTTGCCGCGGAGCTTGGAGGAAACGATGGAAGCTTTTTCGCCAAAAACGGAATACCTGTGGTCTGTTATGGAACCATCAGAGCCGACACACGCTATCATGGGGTAGACGAATTCGTTTATCTGCAAGACGTGAAGAACACACGAGACCTAATAATTAACTTGGGAAGAGTTTCTAGAGAAAAAATAGCGCAAAATGCTGATTGACTCGATGTTAAATTTTAGCATAATCAACTAGTATTAACAATTCTTGATGGGTTATCATTTTATATTTCTTCGAAAAACTCTATCAGTGTTAATTGAAAGAGGAGATGATACAATGTCTGGTATAGCAACTTCAATAAAGAAAGCGGCTCCCATAATCATGGTAACATGGATTCTCTCTTTAGTCACCACCTTGGCTGTGGTTTACGTTGCACCAAGCATCCTACCCTTACAAACTACCCAAATCAGCGATAACGCAATTACATCCAAAAAAATAGCTGACACCGCCATCATAACCACTAAGTTGGCTGATGGCAGTGTTACTTCGGCGAAGATACAGGATGGAACGTTAACGGCTGTGGATTTGGCTGACGGCTCAATCATAGCAATTAATATTGCCGATGGCGCAGTTACAACCTCTAAGATTGGAGACAAGGCAATTACAACCGCTAAGATTGCAGATAGTGCAGTGACATCTGATAAGATTGCGGATGACGCGGTGACCACCGACAAGATTGGAGACGACGCAGTTACTTCAGAAAAGATAATTGACGGCGCTGTAGTGACCACTAAGTTGGCTGATGGCAGTGTTACTTCGGCGAAGATACAGGATGGAACGTTAACGGCTGTGGATTTGGCTGACGGCTCAATCATAGCAATTAATATTGCCGATGGCGCAGTTACAACCGCTAAGATTGCCGATGGCGCAGTAACAACCTCTAAGCTTGCCGATGGCGCAGTAACAACCTCTAAGCTTGCTGACTCCGCAGTTACGGCGGAAAAGATAGCTGACAGCGCCATAGTGACCGCTAAATTGGCTAATGGAAGTGTAACTCCAGCAAAAATAGACAATGGAACACTGAAAGCTGCTTTCAGCGTTCTAATTTGGAGAGACGGCTCAACCTATTATGCAAAGAACGGCTCAACCGGAGAAATACAAGATTTCGGAACAAATGCAACAACAGTCATAAACAACGCGATTTCAAGCATACCTACTGGCGGTCTGGTTTTCCTCTGTGACGCGACTTACAATATAGACGGCACAATTAATGTTGTGGAAAAACTCAACATCAACATCATTGGACAAAGCTGGGAAACAAAACTCAATCTCACACAAAACTCAAACACCGACATGATGTATGTTGAAAACTCAAATTACACCACCATTAAATCAATCTATTTTCAGGGAAACAGAGACTCGCAAACAAGCGGCAAAGGAATAGTTATACATAACTCGGAGAGAGTTTTGATTGAAAGGTGCCAGTTCTATGAAATCAAACAGACCGCCATACATATCAATGGTATACCGCCGATGAGTAGTCTTCAACCTTGGATAGTCAGGAATCGGATCGAAAAAATTGGCAACAGCAGCTCGGATTATGGAATATGGATAGGCGACTACGCTTCCGATGCTCATATAGTTGATAATGACGTTGGAAACATAACAGGAAGTGCCATATACGTTACTTCAAGCGGATTTCTGATCGAAGCAAACACCCTGTGGAATTCAAATTATGGTCTAAACGTTTACTCGGTGACTAGCGGAGTAATCGCTGGAAACATCATGGACAATAATGGGCTCGACGGAATCAACATCGACTCATGCCAAAACCTACTAATAACAAGCAACGTCGCAAAACTGAACAGCAATAACCTATGGAATTCATCGAGTGGAATTTATCTATACAATAGTAGTTACACAATCATAACTGGAAACCGAGCTGGATCTTTTGGTGAGTGGAAATACGAAACTCAACAGTATGGAATCAAAGAATATGGTGCAAAGTCTAATTACAATTTGATTACTGGAAACAATGTCTACGGTAATCTAGGCGAGCAAGACATCTACTATACGGGACCAAACACCATTGCCTCAGCCAACCTGGGAAGATACACTGCTAAGAATCCTAGTTAATCGTGGCTACAAGTTATGGGTTGATCGATGTTTAGATTCTGGTTTGCCGGTCGGTGTTTCTTACGTGATGTAAGAATAAACTTTGTTGACTTTCAAGTATAGCGAATCTGACTAGTGTACCTTTTTCTTTGCAAGTCTCTTTCTATAGATTATGACTGCGAGTGTAGCTATGGCAATTAGCAAGGGTATAATAGTCCATGAAGGAAACTCTGGAATTGAGTAGTCAAAAAAGCCCTTGTTGAGGTTTCCGTCATTGGAGTAGCCTCTGCTCTCCCAGAATCCTCTGTAGTCCTCGTTGTCTGACAGTTCGATTTCTGTTATCCATTTTATCCATTTGTATCCCCACTTACTCTCTGCCACAAGCTGGAACGGGAAGCCTCTTTCGGGTGGAAGGGTTACGTTGTTCATTTTGTAAGCCATGAGTATGTTGTTGTCGACTATGTAATCCAGCGGCGCTGATGTGGAGTATCCGTCATAAGCATAAAATATCACTGTGGTGGCGTTTGGGTCGACTCCTGCCTCTTCAATCAGGTCCTTAACCAAGACGCCCTCCCAGAGTATGGTTACGCTCCAGCCCTCTACACAATTGAGTGTGACAACCTTTTCAAAATTCTGATAACTGTTAACGACCTCATCATAGGTTAATTGTAATTCGTTATTTACGAGACCTAAGACTGTGAGTGTGTAGTTTTCTGCATCGATGTATTGTGGTCCTTTAATCGAATTTTCTCTGAAAGCAGTAATTGAGGAAAGGTCTTCTCCTTCATATTCTCTGATTTCTACGCTTTCAAGTGTTGTTGTTTCATCTGTCGTTTCAGCCACTGTTCCTATTATTGGTGATCTGGTGAGAACAAGTGAAACAAGTAGTCCAACCAGCAAGAGATTTAGGAAGAATGTCTTTTTTCTATGCATGAACATTCCTAACAATATGACATACGTCATATTATATAAACATTAACCTAAAAGCCAAACTTTTGCAAGCTATACTAAGCTCAGGGAAAGGCCACTAAATCAGCATGTAAGATGGAGAGCCGCCACAACAGTTCTGGATTCAGATAGGCGGTTGAAGGTTTTGCAGGCTTCAGATGTTTTCTGGACTACGAATTCGATTCCCTCAGATTCAACATATCTTCTGGTTTCAGAGGGAACATCCATCATTCCCGAGTAGCCTGTGCCCACCACCAGCACCTCTGGTTTCGCCTCAAGAACCTCCTTTAAGTCGGCTATGTGGAGACGGTGTCCTTTCTTTCTCCGCCAGTCAGCCTTGATTTTACTAGGGAAAACTAGGAGGTCAGTGGTGTAATGTTTTCCGTTTATTGTTATTCTGCCAAAATCGTAGGAGTTTATCATCACCGGAGTGCCTCATAAAAATTTGTGAGGTAACCCCCCTTTTGAGTGTTACGTGAATGTTCTTTAGTTTCACTTTGCTCTCCCCTCAATAGGATGTCGTTGCGTCGAGGATTTTAAATGTTCATCCAATCATCAGCTGATTTAGATTCGCTATGACTAGCCTAAGAAGTAGATTAACTGAAAACTGCCAAAATCCTTGGAACGGAAAATGCAGAAATACGGATATCGAAGTTTACATCTATTACAGAAACAAGCGTCTCCCCATTTGCAGAAAATGCTGGAGCACCATCGCGGAAAAGGACATTGAATGGTAAAACTTTGCGGCACTATACTTGTCGCTGCTAAACAGAGAGGACACGGTTACTTCGGAAACAAATGTAGCATTAAGCTGAATTTTGGATTCTAATTGTAAATTCATAACACATATAATATAGGGTCTAACGAAGGAAAAAGCTGAGTAACGCATGACGCATGCAAAAAGGAAGGTTATGTTGCCAATAATTCTGTATGGTCGGGTGAGGGTGTGAATAGGTCAAAGCTGAAGATAAGCATTGAAATTCTTTGCAGTTTGGCTTCTAACGGTCCCATGAAGTTAACCCAGCTGATGACAAAGGTTGAACTGAATAAAACCCGTCTGACACAGCATCTAAGGCTGCTGAAGAAACGGAGCCTCATTGAGAGACAAAACTTGGGCGAGAACAAAATATTTTACGTTGTGACTGAAAGGGGTCTACAAGTGCTTAAGGTTATTGATCCCATGATTAAAGAGGCGCACAAGTTTCAGGCGCTACAATTTTAGGTGCACTTTCAGGAGCAGATTATTGCTAAAGCGGGGTATAAGCCGAAGAAAAATTCATTCTGCCTTTTGTACAAACACTGCCATAAACTTCCAATGTTGCTATAACCTGGTATGATGAGTATTCTCGTTCCCGGTGGAGACTTTAGCCTTTGGATGCAGGGCTGCTTGTTTTTTCGATTTCTTCTGTTCTTTTCCTGACGGCTTCTGCCACAAACTCGGTTATGCTTCTATAACCTAGATCCGCCCTAGCCTTAACCAAAGATTTCACTTTATCATATAACCCTGACGGCAGATTCACCGAATCGTATCCTTTCACAGGCATTCTTTTTCACTTCTTTTTGGTCGTTGTTTTCGTTGCGTCGGTTAGTTTCTGCGCGTTTTCTCATCCAACCTAGATGTCCATTAAACCATTCAAGGTTTAACGCGACGTTGAATGTGCAGCAACTATCTAACTGCTGGTGTTGACAGAGTGAAGGAACATGTGCCTCATTATTAAAATGCTTTATGGTTATTTCGGAATAAATCTTAAAAGTATGCACGCTTGTAAACAGGTTGAGCATAGTGGAAGGTCTGCAGAATCATCTTTCTTTCACGGTTATGGCGTCAACTGGGCAGCTTGATTTACATTCTAAACATGCTGAACAGCTGCTTGGATTTGTGACGATGGGTTGTTCCTCAAACCATTCTAGAGCACCGAAAGTGCAGGCTTCCACGCATTTTTTGCAGCCGGTGCAGCGGCAGTAATCAATTTTGATTTCTACAACCATTTTTGGTGTTCCCTAACGTAGCAGAGCATGTACTTTTAGAGTATATCTTTCTTCTTAATCAATCCACCTTTAGGATACGGTAAAATTTAGCTAACCTGTGTTCTGTTTGAATGTGTGCAATCGGTGGTCTTGGGTCTTTAAATAAAAAAAGAAGGGGAGTTTTTGCGACTTTGAGGTCGCCGTTTATGGGTCGTGTTGTGGTTTTTCGCTGATTGTGCCTAAGCATTCGACTACGCTAATATACGGATGTATCGGATCCATGAATGGGTAGGTTATTTTCAGTATTATGTCGGTGACGCATTCGTTCTCATGTTGTAGGTATTCGATGCCTGAAAACACAATTGTTCCATCAGGTGCCATCATTCCCTTTGGAATGTCCCAGAACCATTGTGTTGCGTAGTATGTGTCTTGTCCGTCCATACCCCAGATCAGGAGACCGACTGTTCCGTTGATGTCTTTGTATGTGGATATTACTGCGTATCCGCTTCCGTAGACGTTCTTGTTCCAGCATGTTAACGCCAAGATATTGTTTGCTTGTCCAGTGTCGTTGACTACGCATTCGCCCCTAGCGAAGAGGGCGTTTGTGAATTCGTTGAAGTACTCTGTTCCTAGGTTAGCGCGGGGTCCTCCGGAGAAGAGCATGTTGCTGCTTGCCACCGGATATGTTCTGCACCAGTCGTCATGTAGAGCTACTCTCAAGTCAACGTCGCCATCTTCCTCCCAGTAGTAGTAGTAGTCTGTTCTTGTTCCTGTGGTGGCTCCAGCCATAACAAACGGCACATTTACTCCGTATTCTGTGTCTCTAATGTCCAAGCCAGTCATCGCCACTGGTATGTCTTTTATGGAGTCAAAGGCTTGGGTCATGTATGCTGCACCTATAGAGTCGACAGTTGCCGCGTTTTTACCGACAACGATCCACTCGTAGCGTCCGCGGAACGGAATTATTATCTCGAATTTCGTTGTCATTGCTTCAGCGAACGCCTCGGCGTCTGGAACATATTCCACCCAGCCAGGGTCGTATGGTGGCGCAACGGTGCCTGGTTGAGGCAACACAAGGTAGTCTTGCATCCACGTGACGTCAGCACCCGCTCCGATTGCTTCTGCATCTATCTCATCTAGCCCCTCTCCCTCTGCCATGTTACGAACCCACGTAACATCATCCGGCGCAATTCCAGTGGGCGATTCTGGTAGTAGAATGTTGGGTAAGCCGTCAGTAGCCACGTTAATAATCTGCATCTCGCTGGAACCGAAGTTTGGCGAGTTTTTCATTGCGGACCAAGTCAGGTTGAGACCATGAGCCATAGGAGTGTTGTCTCCGCCTTGGCCCATTGCCAAGACCGCAGTCGCTATAGCACTGGCGGTGGCGTCAGAATCAACGATTGTGGGCGCGACCTCTATTTGTGAGTCAAGAGGGGTGTCGAATCCGAACTGAACTACGGTGAGTTCCACCGAACCGTCGTGTGGCAGACTGCTTGTTATGGCATTTGCTACTCCGTTCTTAATAACAGTCCAGTCTGCGGCGCTGATGCTTCCAGACCCGTCAAGGCAAAGTCCTAGTTGTATTAACCCGCCGTCGGCGATACCCCCGATCTCCTTTGTGGAGTAGAGTATCTTGCACGCCGCCGTGGGAAGGCCGGTCAGAGTGGCTGTGCCATCAGGGTTTAGAATGATGTTGTAATCTTTCCAGCTACCAGCTATTGGGTCGTTTGAACGTCTGTGCAGTAGTTCGCCCGTGGCAAGGTTTATGACCCTCTCCGAGAAAGTGCAGTACTGATCCCACTCTTCGTCAGGCACTACAAGCACTGGTGTACCAGCCGTGAGTGTCCAGCTTGTCATACCGTATGGTTTCCATTCAACCCACCTCTTTGTCTCTTTGTGCACCGCGTCGTTGAGGTCAAACGGCATGAAGACTTCGTCCAGCTGATACTTAACTTCCCTGTCAAGCATGTTTACGTTAACCCCAAGCATGTCTGTGTCTAAAGCGTCGTGGTAATCTGTGATTCCGTAAACCGATACACCCCTGAACTGCACCTCATCTGGTGCGTTTGAGAGGAGGAAATCCCACTCGCCAATCACGAAAGGTATGTCAGGCTCCGTAGCCATGTCCACATCGTCGCTGAACACGAATGGTACATTTCTGAGGGGTTTGTACCAGTCATCCCACCCGTCAACGGTGTAGTCAGAAGTTGTAGGCCAGAAAGCAGCGAATCCGACCACCTTTCTGTCGGAACTGATTAGCTGAGCCACATCATAGTGATGACTCTCAGCCGTTTCTACTTCTTCACCAGTGTCAGGATCTGTTACTTTCAACCACTTCACGACGTTCTTGTACTCTACCACAAGCTTGAGAGGATTATCCTCATCAGCTTCATAAGAGTCTAGGAACGTTATCACACCAGAATTGTAGTCGATTGTATAGTCCTTGTCGATTCCACGCTCTAGCAGCATATTGTTGATGTAAACTTTTTCCGAACCCGCAGCTACAGGAAATTCCTCTAACGTTTGGCATCTAAGAGTTTCTGTCCATGTGGCAGTTTTGCTCTCCACATATGTGTATTTGTCTACCTGTTTTCTCAGTATGGAATCCGCCATGAGCCACTCTCCCCCGTAGCATGTGTCGCCATACTGATGGTAGAAGTGAGCATAGCTCGAATAGGTCGGTGCCGGCCCCAGATCCCACTCAGCCCTGTTGCTGAACTCGATGTCCACTTTGCCGAGCAGGTCCTTGGTATCTATGGTCAACTTTATGTCCTTTAGAACGATCACTTCCTTCTTCACCTTGTCGAAGATCAGCGTTAGGATAACGTCAACTATAGGCCACTGGGCTTCTTCCTCCATATCGAAGATGTGTGTTGTTGAGACCGCAACGAAGCGCCTAGGTCCATTGTAAAGAACCATCAGATCTTCAGTAGTAGCGTTCGTGCTTGTCTTCCTGCCGCCGTGAGGTGCATCCCTCGGATCTGTAGCACCCGTTATCCAGTCTCCTCCATAAGCTAGACCATCTGCGTGCATTGCCATAGCCCACAGCTTTCTATCTTTCTGCGTCAACCATCTGTGTTTGTAGCTGATGTCGATGAACCACCCATTCAACCATCTGTTAATGTTTATGCCCTCGTTGGCGAATGGGTCCCTAACACCGTATTCCAGACCGATTCCGGTATGGCAATCAATTAACTCTCCGAACTTGGAGAACCCTACGTTTAGGCTCGTATCCGTGTACGGGTAAAGCGAATACTTGTCCGAGTCCAATACACCGTAGACGGTTGTAGTCCATTCTGGCGGATCTCGTGGTTGTGCTTGTATCATTGGTATGAGAAACATGGGAACTAGCAGTGTTGTTAGCAGCGTTATTGTCGTCAATATCACAATTGGATGTTTTGTTTGCATTTTATTTTCCTCTTTTATTCGCGCTGGATAGTTGTGATGTTTTCATTTAAAAGGTTTTCCATTGACGGTATGTTGACGGTATATTTACCTTAAACCAGACACTGCTTGAAATTTGATGAACAAAAATGCGGTATTCTGACGGTATTTAGACCCAAAACTAATCAATCAGATGAACACAAGTGAAAAAATGAAAAAATATAAAATAAAATTTGTGGAATTACAAAACAGTCTTTTCAACTTTATTTCTTTGCCGCGGAATTTGAGACATTTTCCTCAAGTTGGGATGTGAGACTGTTTATTCTTTCGATTTCCTCTGTTCTTTTTCTAACGGCTTCTGCCACGAACTCAGTTACACTTCTATAACCTAGATCCGCCCTAGCCTTGACCAAAGATTTCACTTTGGTGTATAACCCGGATGGCAGATTCACCGAATCGTATCCTTTTACTGGCAAGATACCGTCACGTTTTAGCAAATAAGTAAACCAGCCTTTAACGGTTTTGATGTCGAAATACCGTCTATATACGGTAAATGTTATTAATGAAAACGCACACACCATACAAGGGTGAAAAGGGTTGAAACTAACACAGGAAAAGAAGCAAAAAAACATCAACATAGAAGAGTTCACGGCTCTCGTCAACAACTTGATTCCTACAACCCTAAAACAGGCTGAGTGGGTGTGGTCAGAAATGGAACGATTGATACAGGAACATCCAGAACTGAAGGAGAAATTTAAGGAGTTTTACACAATGAGCGAACTCGAAAGAAGAGAACTCGCAAAGATCATACAACAAATCATTGCCGATGAAGATAAGACCCCGCAAAAATGGCGAATTTCACGGAAAGGCTGTTAGAACTTCATAAAAAGAGGATCAGAACAATGAAAAAATCTGAACAAATACAAAGAGTTCTGCTTCTTCCTGATCGAATTAATTCTAGGCTACCTACTCCACACCCTAACATAAACAAAAGCCATCAGGGGGATGAAACATCAGGGGGATAAAAATTTGAAATCTACAAAGGGGCGGGATGTGGCAATAATCCTTCCAACATACTGCGAAGCCGAAAACATCGCAGACATTATCCACGCAATCGAAAATCTAAAGCTTAATTCTACTCTATTGGTCGTAGACGATTCAAGTCCTGACGAAACACAAGATATTGTCAGGAAGCTAAAAGAAAAAAACAAAAACATTCTTTTGCTAAAAAGACCCAAAAAAATGGGGCTCGGAACAGCAATCACAGACGGCTTCCGTTTTCTTTTGTCTCTACCAAAACCGCCCAAATACATAATCACAATGGATGCAGACTACTCCCACAACCCCGAAGACATTCCCAGGCTGCTTAAGCTCGCCGAAAAGGGCTGCGACCTGGTCATCGGAAGCAGGTACTGTCAGGAAGGACAAGTTAAAGGCTGGAAATCCACTCGACTACTGATAAGCAAGGTAGCCAACAAGCTAACTGGCAAGATAATTAATCTTCAATTAAACGACTTCACAAGCGGCTTCAGATGCTACTCCAAGGGATATCTCATAAAGGCGCTTCCACAACTTCACAGCGAAACATACGAAATCCAGATAGAGACACTCCGACAGGCAAAACTTCAAAACTCGAAAATAGGCGAAATAGCCATAGTCTTCGAAAACAGAAAGAAAGGGAAATCAAAGCTAACTCGAACAGAGATAACCGCTTTTTTCAAATACATTCTCAAAGTCTCATGGGACCAACTTCTAGAAAGAAAACAATAACAATGCACTTTTCACACATCAATTTGCAGCTTCATCCTAATTTTTCTCGCATTTCCTGGGAACTTGGTTCAAAATCACGCAGATGTCGAGGCTAACACATGACTAACATACTAGTTTCGTCAGCATCCCATGTTCTCACGGATCATCTTCTCTCCAGCGAAGGAATCTCCTGCTACAATCTTTTTCAAAAGCTGGAAAAATTTGGCTACTACTTTGAAGCGATCTCAGCCCAAGTTAACATAAAAAAGCCTTTAAGAAATGTCACAGTCCATCAAACAGGCTCCTTCGAAACATCGCCGACCAGCAATCCCATCGAAAAATATCTCAACCACATAGAAGTTTTAATCCACAGTTACCAAAAATCTCAGGAAATCCTGCAAAAACAAGAAATCGACATCATACATCACATGCTGCCCGCGGTTTACAATCAAACATTCGATCTTCTTGCAATCCTCACAAAAAGTAAGAGGCAACCGTTTGTTTTCGGTCCCATATCAGCTCACGTATATCCAAGACCTATAGACGAGAAAACGCTGTCAAAATTAACGTCCAAGCTCCACAGAAAAACAATTCAAAACTGTGACAGACTAATAACAGTCACCAATCAAGTAAAAACTCTCTACTCAAAGATTTTTGATACAGAAAAAATATGGACTATACCTTTGGGGGTAGACACAAACCTTTTTGCACCTCAAAAAAACGATTCGCAGAAAGACAATCACGAGATACTATTCGCCGGCTACCTCTACAAACTAAAGGGTGTAGAATACCTAGTTAAAGCCATGCAGATAGCAGCGAAAAACCACAAAGACGTGAAACTTAGAATAGTTGGAAACGGGCCAGACAAATCACGTCTCACAAAGTTGGCTAAAACACTGAAAATAGAAGATAAAGTAATCTTTGAAGGCTTGGTACCACACACACAGATGCCCAGATACTATCAGAGATGCGACATCTTCTGTTTCCCAACGCTCGGAGAACCCTTCGGAAAAGCCATAATAGAAGCCATGGCATGCGCAAAACCAGTCATCGCATCCGACATTGGAGGGCCAGCAGAAATAATCCAGAACAAAAAAATTGGGCTGCTTGTGCCTCCGGCTAAACCAAAAATTCTTGCCACAAAAATCACTGAACTGCTAGATGATGAAAAGAAAATGGAACAGATGGGAGCGAACGCAAGAAAAACAGTTACCGAAAAATATTCTTGGGAAAAAATAAGCTCAATTTACCATTGTCTGTATAAGAGCATCGTATAATTGATAGACGACGATTTTCTGAAAAGTCGAAGTAGAGCCATTGTATGTTCATCGGTTACATTTAGTGTATTGCCGGTTTTGCTCGTTTTCATCAACGTTTGTGTTACATTTGCAGAAACGTAGAGTGTCACTTTAGCGGAAACAGGGTTGTGAATCACTTTCGATAAAATAGTGTGTTGGTTTATGGATGATAATTTTGTGTATGTGTCAAAAATAAAACCTTAAGTAGTCAAACCGCAAATCAAATAAATAGTTTACCGTCATAGTACGGTAATAATACGGGTGAATTCGACAGTGCAAACCGTTAACCGGTTGAAAGACATGTCTCACACGAAAATAGGCCGCACTATTATTGATTTCAGCATCATAACATTCGTAGCCATCATAATCTTCCGTAATTTTATCTTTTCAGGCGGTTGGCCTAGCGGAGGAGATACGCTAGGGTGGGTTGCCAGAGAATACTTGTTCGGACATGACTTTCGTTGGTTAAAGCTTTGGCGACAGTACTCTTTTGGTTTTGTTGAGGGAATAAACTCCATCGATTTTTTTCTTATGCTGATTCATTCAGTATGCCAAAGCGGCGCAGTAACAGTGAAGGCTTTCATGTTTTTCACTTTTCTTGCAGCTGGCTTTTCAATGTACGGTTTCGCATACCACTACACACGCAACAATTTGGCTGCCCTCTCAGCATCCCTTGTGTATATGCTCAACCACTGGTTTTTCACACAATTTACTGAGGGGCACCTCGGGCTACTTTTCGGCTACGCTCTCGCCCCCCTATTATTTCTACTGTTATCTAGAGCATTGAAGTATGGACGACTCAAAGATCTGACAATATTTGCAGTGGCATTAGCGATCTGTTTAACAGGCTTCAACCCGTTATCAGTTGTTATTTACATGCTGTTTTTAGCGCTGTTCACAGTTTTTTATCTTGTAATCCCCCAAAGCAGCTTTCATTTCTGGAATCGAACTAAACGAGTTCTGAAGATGCTCGCCTTCTCAGGAGCGATATTTCTTTTCTTATCCGCTTTCTACATCCTGCCATTTGTGAACAATGCACGTGCCGCATTCTATTCAACAGAATTCAGCTACGGTCTAGAGGAAACTGTTGGCATAAGCTATGAAAACATGTTCGACGCGTTTGTTTTGCGTGGTTCTGAACAATGGGGGTACTTTTACATTGTTGATGTTACTTCCGAAGTGAGTCTACAAATTATACCTGTCTCGGTGATTTTGTTTGCAATTTTTTTGATGGCATATTCAACCGTTTTTGTCAAAACAGACAGATATACACTTTTCTTCTTAGTCGCCTGCTTAATTTCCATATTTTTGGCAAAAGGGACTAATCCTCCGTATGGAAACATCTTCGTGTGGTCTTGGTTCAACATACCTCATTTTGCAGTCTTTAGGGCAGCAAGCAGGTTTGCAATGATAACTGCTTTCAGTCATGCATTCTTTATTTCGGTACTTGTCAGCATACTTACTGGTTACATCTCAAAGACAAGAAGCTCTCAAGCAAAAGAAACATATTTGGAGCCAAACGTTAGAACTTCGGCACCAAAAGGGGTTGTTGAGAAACAATTTTTTTCATTCAACCCTATCAGTAGGGCGCTAAAGAGGATTAAGACGTTTTCGTATTATTTTTCCACATTGCTGCTGATTATTATTCTGTCAATCGGTTTCCTTACATGCTGGTTCTTTTTGCAAAACGGTCTTCAAGTTTACAAGCCTTCTGAAACGCTTATTACACCTTACGAATGGATCGCAAACCAGCCACAGGAATTCAAAATTGTCACAGTAGCTCGCAGCCCCGAAGAGTGGGAGCTAGCTCCGGATGCACTAATGGATTTTGGATCGGGCGGAATGTTAACTAATATAGGCTGGGGACATGATCTTGGCTTTGATAGCGCATTTCTCCATGACAAGCCTGTTCTCCAAGACGGCGGTCACACATTTAAATCCCGTCAATTCGTCAGCTATCTTCGTTTTGGAGTAGGTAGAAACGAGTTAAGTGACCAGATAGTGAAAGTGCTCGGCACCTTTGATTACAAATATGTTGTCATACCAGAATATGCCAGCGAAAACATCAGATCCTTCTTCTTAAACCAAGAAGGCACAGAACTGGTTTACAACCAAAGCGGCTCAATAATACTCGGTAACTCTTTTTACAATTCAAGAATCTCTAGCTCCACCGCATCCGTGTTAGTCGTTGGTGGAATTAAGAGCTTTTTCACCACAACAAAGATCAAGTCACTTAATCTTAATCAAAACATATTCTTCTTCGCGGATCAACTTGAAGATCAAAAACCAGTGCTTGACCGTTCAGGAACAATTCTGTTTGATGACAGTGACTTGTTGGATTTGGTTATGTCCTCGTCAGAGGATATGAATGTGATACGCGCAGAACAGTATGCAGTAGCAAGTCGAAATTATTCTGCTTACTGGGGGAAAGCTGCTCCATGGGAGGATTTTGGGGTACTCGCTCTTGGCAGATACACTTTGACAACAGCCGGAAATAACAGAGTCGTTATCCCCTTCAAAGTAGATGAGGATGGAAATTACGAAGTAATGATACGACTTGGGTTCTGCAATGACCGCGGTAATTTAGCTGTGCATGTTGACAGCATCCCTATCAGAAGTGTGTACCCGTATACAGACGCTCGGACAGCACTGAAATGGATAAACATTGGGTCTCTGAGTTTAGAGAAGGGCAAGCATGAACTAAGTCTGACGAATGATGGCACAGGCTGGAACGATGTTGACGCAGTTGCAGTTGTAAAATCATCCACATTAGAGACCCAAATCCAACAGGTGCTTAACCAAATTCAGAGCTATCCCGGCAGAATAGTTCACATTTTAACTGCGCACCACACTTTCTCGCATCAGATTCCGTCAGGATGGCACCTAACCACAGTACCATACCAAGGCTACGCGCTGGAATCAGACTCACCCTCAACATTTCTTGCAGCTAACACCACAATCTTACGCGAAGGCCGATACATGTTTGCTATTCGCTTAGCTCAAGGTCCAAACCAAGGCAGTCCACAGCTACAGGTAGATAATACAACAGTTGCTGTACGCCATCTCAGCTCCAGCGAAGACGCAGAGTGGTACGATGCAGGACCCGTATATCTTAACGCCAGAGAACACCTAATAGAAATCGGTGGCTCAGCAAAAATAGCTTTTGATCAACTGGTCATTTACTCGCTTGAATACGAAGAACAAATCGCTGCCTTAGATGATTTCAGTCTTCATGCAACTGAGTTTGGCTGGAACGTTTCACCCAACGGCAGCGCGTCTGCCAGCTCAGTTGAAGGATTAGACTCCACTAAACTGTGGGTACATCGAGCCACCGACGGAGACCTCGAAACAAGGTGGGCATCAAACCCTCAAAATAAAACGATGCCCCAATGGCTACAGCTTGAATGGGAAACACCGCAGGAGCTTACCAGAGTACAGGTATTTTTTGAGTTGGCTTACCCAGAAGATTACGTGATTCAGACATGGAATGGCGACAGCTGGATAGACCAAATTAAAGTGACTGGAAACGCCATGCTCAACCGTTCTCACGTTTTTGCGGAACCAGTGAAAACAGAAAAATTAAGGCTCTACGTGACATCCGCTCCAGCATATGACATGGTAAGCATATGGGAACTTGAGGCATACGCAACGCCCACTGTTACAGAAAAAGTGTTCATCCCTCAGGACGAATATTACCGAGTTGCCTTTCAGCTTGCTTCAGGTCCAAACTATGGAACATTGAACCTCACAATAAACAACACAACAACCACCATTTCATGCAACAGCCCCGAGACTGAAATCAAACGTTACGAGATTGGACCATTTTATCTTCACTCCGGCGAACAGAACATAACCGTTAGCGCCACTGGGATAGCAGATTTCAGTGAGATGACGATGACACTCAACGACGAAGGGGATTTCGGTTTCTTGGACGATTTGTTCGAAGCAGAGCCTGGTCCAAACGTAAGCTACGAAATGATAAACCCATGCAAGTATGAGGCTCACATCGAAAACAGTGACGAACCTTTTCTTCTAACATTCGCAGAGTCCTATCATCCAATGTGGAAAGCCTACATAGACGGCGAGGAAATATCGCCGATCCCAACGTATTCCCTAGTCAACGGATTCTACATAAACAAAACAGGCAATTTCAATGTAACAATATACTTCACGGGCCAAACCTACGCAGACACTGGATTACAAATCTCAGCTATTACTCTAGTCATCGTAGTTGCGATAATAATCGTTCCATCCAAAAAGCTTGAAAATTTGGAGAATTACATAAACCAAAAAATCCGCAGAAAAACACGCAAGCCTCAGTTACCTCAAACAGAAGGAGGGAGTTCACATTTAGGATAGCAATTCTCCACCACGCATTAGGCAGGTTCGGAGGAGCCGAAAAAACCGCTATACTCCACGGCATATACATGAAAAAACTGGGCTTCGACGCTGAACTATTCTATGACGGTCCATTGCCTCCTGATTGGAAAAAAAGGGCGCGTTCAAACATGGTTTTAAACACTTTGCCCTTCGGTTTTCCTCCATCCTTCAAAGGTTTTCGAGACATAGAAAAGCTGCTGCTCCGCCTCAAATTCTTTGATGTAGTGCTGGTACACCATCATATTTGCCCTTTTCTAGCCTACTATCTAACCCTGTTTCTTAAAACCAAGCTTGTTTGGTACAGTGGAGAGCCACTCAGAGCCTTGTGGGAAAACCAATTGACAGGAATAACCTCCAAGGAGTTAAGCTCCACCATCAAACCAACCAGCAAAGAATGCTACGGCAAATCCTTGACATCCATACTTCTCTCTAACATATTGTACGACTTTTCAATTAACTTTCTTCGCGCCATAGACAAAAAAACCGCAAAACGTTACACACACATAATTGTCAACAGCAACTACACCAGAAAAGTCATCAAAACACTCTACAACCTGAAACATCAGATAACCGTTGCATATCCAGGCATAGAAATTGGGCAACAAAACAGGAATTGCGTGAATTACATTTTAAACAATTATATTCTGGCCATAGGTGCGATGATTCCGATGAAAAACTACATCAACTTATTGAAGGCGTACCATCAACTTCCGCCAAAGTACCGGTCAGCAGTGAAACTTGTCATAATAGGGGATGGACCGCTAAAGGAGAAGATCCAGTCCTTAGCACATGAGCTTGGCTTAAGCAATCTAATCTTTCAATCACACATTGATGAAGATGAACTCGTAAGTCATTACAAAAATTGTAAGTTCATAGTTCATCTAGCTCTGCATGAGCCCTTTGGTCTAGTTCCCATAGAAGCCGCGCTTTTTGGAAAGCCCTCCATCGTTTCAAATCAGGGAGGAACAAAGGAGTTCATCAGACATGGAGAGAACGGCTTTCTAGTTAACCCCTATAATCCAAAAGAGGTTGCGAAATACATGAAATGCTTGATAGAGGATGAGGAACTTACCGCTGAAATGGGTTCAACAGCCAAAGAGAGGGCTTTAAAGGAATTTACCATCGAGAGGTCAACTGAACAAATTATGGAGGCACTAAAACAGTTAAACTAAATTAGGCACCGGAGTTTAGTCCATGAATATAACTTTCATAACCGATCCCCTTCTGACAACAGTGGGGGCTACAAGACCGCCGTCTCTTTTAGCTACGGAACTGCAGAAAAATGGACATAATATTAAGCTTATTTCTCTGGCCGTCAGCGAGGAAGTTAGAAAAGCCGCTAAGGAAAGTAATATCCAAGTTAAAAGTTTAGGTTCGAATTGTAACATTATGCGCTCGGTTCCACTCTTTGAAGCTTGGGCAAAGTTGCTGCTCAAACCAAAAATTATGGGCCCCTCAACTGATATGGGCGATAGCGAAGTGGTAATCAACACTTCATCCTGCATTAAGATCAAGTCTCACTTGTATTATGCTCAGGGTCCCATAACGAGAGCCCTTGATGACATGTGCTTTGAGCTACCTATGCACTACAGGTATGGATACTGTTTGATTGCGCCCTTATTGAGATATTTAGAAAAGAAAACCGTGAGAGATCACGCTTATCTTTCAAATTCAGTGATAGCTAACTCAAGATTTTGCGCGTCGATGTACGAGAATCTAGGGGTCAAAGTTGACGGTGTGATTCCTCCCCCTCTAGATCGCAGTCTCTTCAAGCCTACAACCGCAGAGCCCTCACAGGACTACGTTTTAACCTATTTTGGAGTCTACAGTAAGGAGACCAAGTTTGCAGTTATCAAGCAGGTAGCCGACAGTGGAATAAGAATCAAAGCTTTTGGTTACAAGGCATCTGGCATCCCAGCCTACATCGCCAGACATCCCAACATTCAGTTCTTAGGGGCGGTCTCTGATGAGGAGCTGGTGAATCTTTACTCTAATGCTCTCTACGTCCTTTTCACGTTTGCTCATGAACCGTTCGGATACATACCTATCGAAAGCATGGCCTGTGGAACGCCAGTTCTCACTTACAATATACAGGGACCCAGTGAGTCAGTTGTAAACGGGTCGACAGGCTGGCTTGCAGATAGCGATGAGGAGCTGCTGGGACTCGCTTCGAGGATTTGGAAAGATGGTTACCCTCAGAAGATGAGAAAAGATTGCATAGAGAGAGCCTCGCTGTTTGACATAAAAAGCATTTCAGAGAAATGGCTCAAGCTATTCAAAGAATATTTGGAATAAACTCCCCGTGTTCTATGCGACTTCTGCTTTCAGAATCTCCAAAACGCGGCGATATAGGGCAACATGTTCTTTTGCTACAGTGCTCCAGTGTCTGCCCTTAAATTTTTCTTTGAGGTTTCTTCCAAGATGGCTTCTGAGTTCCATGTTTTCCAGTAATAGGACAAGCGCTTGGGTCAGCTCCGTTGAATCGGATGGCGCTACAACAAGGTAGTGTTCTCCATTCTGTAATTCGCTTTGAAACTTTGGAACTTTAGTGCAAACAACGGGTTTCCCGTAGTCCGCAACTGCAGCCAACGCTCCACTCGCCTCGACATAATATGGTTCTGTGGATTGCAACACAATTATGTCGCTTCTCCAAATGAGTTGCTCCAAACTTGCTTCATCAACGAAACCGGTGAAAGACACCTGTTTCTGAAGTTTCGGTGCTAGAAATCGCTTAAAGCTTTGAGGGTATCCTGTCTTGTCATGGGCATGGCTTCCTCCAACGATTAGCAGTTTTGCGTCTGGACATTTTTCAAGAAAGTTTTTGAATGCTTCAATTAAAGACTCGATTCCCTTTCTTTTCCTTAAGAACCCAAGAGACAAAATCCAGATTTGTTCATCTTTTTTAGAAAACTCGGGTTTCTTAGAGGCTTTCTTCACTCCATGTGGGATCACAGCTATCTTTTCTTCCTTTGCGCTATACTCTGTTTGGAGAATTTTTTTCATCAAACGGTTATGCACAATCACCTTGTCTGAAAAGTGTAGGATACACCTTGAAATGAACAGAACAACTATTCGCGCCAAGAAATTAACCACAGAATTGGCGAAGATGTGTGCGCCTTTTCGTATCACCGTGTGCATGGTGACAACACATGGTTTACGGCTCAAACGGAAAAAACATAGCAACACTGGAAAAAGGAGAGCCGAAACTAAACTCCCATACAGTAACCATCCATGCTGCAGATGAACAACGTGACAGTTGGTTTTGAATGCGGAACCGAAAATGCGTGTGGGATACCGAAAACCCCTTTTCCAGCATCTCGAAACTGCTACGTCAGTTTCTTCCCAAGATTCAGCTAACTTCTGTTGCTTCGGAATGTTCGCAACAACTTCTACGTCCACTAATTTAGCTGTCTGCGTATACAATTCAGCGGAGTATAATGCTATTCCATCCCTGTGTGGAGGCCAAGTGGTGACTGCACAAACCTTCAAAGTTACACGCCGCCTGAACCCTGAAAAACATTCATGGAATAAAAGGTCACATCCGTGGAATCTGTTACATAAGCAGTGAGATCAACGAATGTCGGCTGTTCGATTGTAAAATTGAAGGTGAAAACCTGCCATCTGTCCGCTGCAGTGAAATCGCTGCCCCTAACCGTTTTGGTGACTATTGCGGAAAGTTCCGGTTCATTCAAAGCCTCTAAGGTGATGACTTCATCCGGGGTGGTTGATGAGACTTTTAGCACCGCTGTTACCTTATAGCTTCCGGGAGGAAGAACTTTTTCTGGGATCTCGAAGAATAACGGCGTTGGGTCAGTAACCCTGTGAACCAGCACATCTGCCTCGGTAACATAGTCCTGAACGATTGTCCCAGTTGCGGCTCGTACACTGTGGCAGTTGTATGTGAAGTTTACACCCTCAAAATATTCTACTGCTCCAGTGTACCCTTTCTTGTATAGCACTATGCCATTCGCGTTAACGACTATGCCGTAGTTGTCGCCAATTTCTGCGTCACGCCATTTTGGAGCCGTATGTGCTGGTCGAGGAAGCGTAACGGTGTACCACCAAGAATAGACGTCAATCAACACGTAGTCCACTCCACTCTTGAAATATGGATAAACATCGAGACTGTTGCACAGATGAGGAAACATTTCTGGCATAACAGAGGCGGAGGCGTTTGCTGGAATCTCATTCAGTGCCATTCGTGTAGTCTCATCGGCTTTTGTATCCGAAAAGTATTCGTCTGTTGGAAGCAACAGTGTGCTGACGATCAAAGCTATGAACATCAAAAAAACGATCTTTCTGAGTACGTCTCGGCTGCTTAGGTCAACTAACTTTTTGATTCCGTTGATTGCTGCAACGAAAAGAAATGGTGAAACGAACGCTGGATACTGAGTTCCAATAGCGTAATACAGAGGATTAACTGAGAGCAGGCTGGCCATCAGCCATGGCAGGGTCATTATGAGAGTTAAGGGGTCTAAGAAGGAGAGGAATGCAAGCGGACCGAATAGGGCTGTTATGTAAAAAAATTTGTTTTGTCCATCATTCAGAAGTACCTGAATCGTTTTCGCAGGGTTTGTCAGCGCGTTGGTTGCTATCTCACCTGGGCTGGTGCCGAATTCTCCCCACTCCCATTTGGTGCTTAAAGCATTGGGGTTAAAAGCTGTGATAACTGCGCTGGCTAGATTAAAAAAGAGGATGCCGCTCAGCAAAAGTGTGATGGAGAATATGGCGTTTTTTGTCAGTTTCCTTGATCGTAAACCGTTAACGATTTCTTCTCTATGGGAAAGGAAAACGTAAACAGCCATTGCCATGACGATTAAAGGAACAAACTCGTTAACCATCAGGGCTAATGCAACAAAAATGTAGGAGTGAAACAGTTTTCCCTTCCTGAAGTAGTGAATGGCGAAAAGGAATAATGCGGGCAGGAACACTTCAACATCAAAGTTCGAAAGCGGAGTTGTTATCGGAGGGTAAACTAGGTATATGATTGCAAGAAAAAAGGTCAGCCATCTATTATTCAGTTGCTGGTCACGGAGAATCCAGTAAAGAGGAATCAAACCTATCGAAATGGCGATTGGTCGGAGTATAAGCAGAGTAACAGGGTTTTGGTATATGGCATAAATGGGTACCAGCAGGAAAAGGAATGGCGAAAAATGTATGCCGAAAAGGCTTCCAGAGGGGTTACCCATCAACTCAGCCGTGTAATACAGTATTTTTCCGTGGTTCAACGTAGAGTACAAACTTTGGGAATAGATGCCGAGGTCCCAAGTGTTTGTTCCGAATGTGTAATGCCGCGATAGAGCTAAAGTGGAAACGATGATGACGTATATGGATGCAATCAGAAACAGTACGAAATAGTCGGATCGCATTACCGTCCTAATCCGTTGCATATAAATTCTGCCTTCTAAGTACCGTTCTCTTACCTACAACTGTTTTCTTAACAACTTGAATATTATATTTCGCATGCGAACGCGCACGCACAATAGCTTCCAGCATATCCGGCTGGATTATTTTATTAAGCAACAAAGCACTCAACTTCTAATGGCGTAAGCGTTTTCACTTCCGTGTGTGAGGTTGCCTCCATCTTGCAGGACAGAATCGTGATGCTAGTTGACCTAGACTACTTTTTTGCGCAATGCGAGGAGAGGAGAAACCCTTCCATAAAGGGCAAGCCAGTTGTTGTTTGCGTTTATTCTGGGCGCACCGAAGACAGCGGAGCCGTGAGCACAGCAAACTATGTCGCCCGAAAGTACGGCGTGAAATCTGGGATTCCCATATCCTTAGCCAAACAGAAGCTGAAAGACATAGACGCGGTTTTTCTGCCAGTGGATAAGGAGTTCTACCGTGAAGTTTCAGACGAGATAATGGAGATTCTACGAAGCTACGCTGACCGTTTCGAGCAGGTGGGAATAGATGAAGCCTACTTGGATGTGACCCGGAGAACAAAAGGAAACCACCGAGAAGCAGAGGAGCTGGCAGAGACAATAAAAGGCGACGTTTTAGCCCAGCAGAAGCTCACATGCTCCATCGGCGTTGGACCCAACAAGCTTGTCGCCAAGATAGCGGCAGACGTCCAGAAACCCGACGGCTTAACCTTGGTCAGACCCGAGGAAGTCCAAAGCTTCCTGTCGCCTTTGCCTGTCCGCCGCCTAGTAGGCGTTGGAAGAAAAACAGAGAAGAAGCTGGAGACTTTAGGCGTCAGAACAGTCGGTCAGCTAGCGAGGTTTGACGTGCAGAATCTGATCGAAGTTTTTGGAAGAAAACTGGGAACCTACTTTCATAACGCCTCCTTGGGAATAGACGAGGAACCTGTGCAGGAGAGAAGCGAACCCGAGTCTGTGAGCCGAATCTCCACTCTCAAAGAGGACACCAGAGACTTGACTGCTATTTTGGATGAGGCTTACCGGCTATGCGATGAAGTGTATGCTAAGCTGCTGCGGCGGGGGCTAGTCTACAGGTCAGTTAGCATCTATGTTGTGGCGGGGGACCTCAGCGTTCACAGCAGATCCAAAACCTTCGAAAACCCGACAAGCGACCTGGAAACATTCAAGAAGACCGTGAAAGAACTTTATGAAAAGTTCCTAGCCGAATCCGAGGTTGAGGCAAGAAGAGTGGGCGTCAAAGTTTCAAGCCTCAGCAGAAAGGAGGAACTGCAAAAACAGCTAACAAGCTTTTTCGGCTTTTCCAACCATTAAGCCTATCTTTGAAGCAGCTATCCTCGAAAGTGGAACACAGTCCTCTTGGAGAAACTCAGAAAAAACCCTCCTTAAACACGTCACCTGAAAGCGCGCGCATCTGAATGGCGCTGGAGGGCACCTGAAAAGTGGCGGGCCCGCGGGGATTTGAACCCCGGGTCTCCGGCTTCGGAGGCTTGCGCACCGTCCTTGCGGGATGGTTCGGCGCCTTAATCCTGTCTGGGCAACGGGCCCCATTTTCATTCATTCAGTTCCTTTGTGTAAATTAAGTTTTGTTGCCCGTGTCTCTGCGAGGACGTGTTTTTGGAGGTTTTTTAGGAGCCTATGAGCGTGCTGGTCTGCTCGATTTCTTCGATTTGCCGTATGTCGGTGATGATTTTGTCGAGGTGCCCCAAGGTTTCAGCTTCGATGCGGGCGATTAGGTCCCAGAGTCCATAGGTGACAAGGACCTCGGTGACTTCCTTCATTTTTCGAATTTTTTTGGCAACCTCGTGTTCAGCTCCTCTTTTTACGTTGGCAACTAAGTAGGCTTTCACAAGTTTTGTCATGTGTTTCAACCCCACAGCTAGATGGTCAGAGAACTTAAAATCTTTTTAGATTAAGAGGGTGGACATCATGTTTCAGTTAGGTCTTCCCTTATCCACCATGCTTTTCTTTTTTCATGCCTTTGTCCTGGATAGTATTCGATGATGGCTTTTCCAAGTTGTTCTTTGGATGCTTTGGCAATTTTTCTGAGGCGGTTTAGGACAAGCCAGCGGTTGGTTTTCAGATATTCGGCAAGCTCGGTGGTTGTGGCTCCTCTGTGGTCGAGGAGGTGATCCATTATTTTGTTGTCGGTTTCGTCGATGCAGAATGCGTGGGGGTTCACTTTCTCTCCTTCGTAGGTGAGAAGTTCAAGCTTGGCTAGTCCATCTTTTATTTTGTTGACTTCGTTTTCCAGCTGATTGACTTTCTGTTCCAGCCCAAATATTCTGTCTGGTCGCGGAGTTTTCTCCAGCTTCTCCAGTATGGCTTCTCGGATGAAGGCGCTTCTTTCTCCTTCCGGGATTCGAAGAGCGAGTTCCTTGTATATTTCGTCAGGTAATTTGGCGGAGACGACTGTAAACTTGGTCATGGACAATTCCCCATCCGAACATACTGTAGGCAGGCTGAAGCTAAAAGCGTTTAACCTCTGCTGTGAACGCAAAGATTTGTCAACCTTAAATGAAGTTCATGGTTCTTCTTGGAATTTTAGAAAAAAGACTGTTTTCAACATAGCACTGTTATTAGTCTCCTAATATGATGTGCTGCTGCCAACTTTCTTTACTCCCAACTACATATGCACCACAAACAAGCGGCAGAATTAAATTTTAACCAAAAAAAAACACGCCTGCGATAGTGGCTTGACAAAACTTTGAATGCCCTTGTCGTCAGAATGTGAAAATGAAAGCCAAGGGCATTCTCACAGAAAAGTTTGAAAGTGGTCAGGGGTCAGACTGAGACTCAGCCTGACTGTATGGCTGTAGCCTTACCGCTGTTCTATAGGTAATTATTCTCGCCGCGAGAAAAATTCGTATATCCTTAGAAGAAATGGGGTATACTCAACACTAGATAGTGATAGGATGACACGTACACAAAATTATTATAAAGATTTCACTTCCTCTCTTATAGTTAGAGTTGAAGAACAACGCCAGAACTACTCTCGAAAGAACAATTAAAAAATTACTTAAAGATGTTTCTCAAAAGTTATCGTACTCAAATTAAGGAGAAGTATCCTGCTTATTGTAATGAATTTCCATTTTATGGACCGATAAGAGCTATTGGGGTAATAACGCAACATAGAGTTTACATCATTTTCACGAAAGATGGAAATCCTAAGAAAACATCTTTTGAAGTCTTCGATGAGAATGACATACCCGAACTTATGAGAGTTAAGGACGCAATTTTCAGCAAAGATGAGGATATCTTCGCTTTGTTAGGAATTAAGACATTGTTTTGGGAAATGCCTTCTGCTAGTGTGGACTATTCTGTGAGAGAAACAGGTGACCCACAATATTTCGATGAAGATTATGCTAACAGAGTAGCAACTATTTCGATTAGATTTCATTACGAGAGACTCTACGACTACAAAGGAGATGTTGTAAGGGTTACGAACCTAGGCAGAGGTCAATATAAACCGACTGTTGAATCGAAATACAGTTTTGTTTACAACACTATAGATGAAAAGTCATTGAAAACAAAAGTTGAGGAAATCTTTGATAGAGCAGAGGAAGGCGAAGAAATCCTAATAACAGGATGGATAGGGTCGTTTGCTATACGATTTCTTAGGGCTTTAAAAAAGAGGAATATCAAGTTCAGAATTATAACACATAAACCTAGTTCTCCCAAAAAGGGAAAACAAGCTTCTGATGAATACGACATTTTCACCAAAGTATTAACCAAAGAGTTTTCAGACCATGTAAGATTACTGGGAAAGCTCCATGCAAGGTTGTTAATCTCCGAAAAGGAAGCCTTAGTCTCCACAGCAGATTTTACGAAAGATTCACATGAAGAAAAATTTGAAGCGGGCATTAGCACAACCGACGGACTAATGATTTTAGAATTAAAAAGCTTCTTTGAGAAGATGTGGAATTCAGCAACCAAATTACGCAAGAATTAGATTGTATGCATTCATCTCATAATACTAGACACTCGTTAAAAGCAGTGATTCAGTAGAAAAGAGTGGAAAAGCAAACTAAAACAACACACAAATAGAGGGAATTGTTTGGAAAAAACATGGCTTGTAATGTGCCCTAAATGGAAAAGTAAAGAACATATAAACAAAGCTCAGGGTTGGGCACTTTTCAAAAAGGCACTTAGAGCAATAGGCACTGATTATTTTAGCCCAAAAATAGAGTGTATCATGTGTGGGGAAAAGTTTAGCCTTCAGCAGGGCGTAAGTGAAGCTTTTTCGTCGGACATTGTGATTGATGATTTTCGTCATAACTCGCAAGAAAGTGGAACAGCAGAAGTTACAGTTGGAAAATTGACAAGAATCGATTTTAAGGAACCCTTCTTGGACATTCCTGAAGTGAACTTGACGCCTTATCTAAAACCAGTAAATGCAGTGACGGGCTACATCACATCAAAAGGTTTTGCAATATTTCCCTGCGCCAACGGATGTGCCATAGATGAAAAATGTCAGATAACTTGGCGTGCTTCTGGTAACCGTGCTCCCCTTGCATTTCCACTATGGAGACAATTACTGTCAAATTCAAAAGACCAACAAAAGAGTAAAAACTTTAGGTCGGAAATTGTCGAACTCGAATCAGCTTTTGAAGTATTCTTCAGTGAATACCTCGCCAAGAATCTGAAAGGAAGGCTTAATCAAGGAACAATAGATTGGTTACTCAAAAAGCAAAGCATAGACACACAGTTGGCAATAGGCTATGGAGAGATTACGGGAAAGAAAATAGCAAAACAGTTTCCAACAGAACATGGAAGGTGGCGTAACTGTGTTAAAGAAGTCCGTGACCGTATAGTTCATCAAGGTATGACAATAACTCCAAAACAATCATCAGACGCACGAAAAGCCTTGTTTAATTTTCTAACTAGAATCGATAGTTCAACAATGGAGCAATTTCAAATTCAAATGAAGGACATAGGAACAGATAGTCCGCATCTCAGTTTTGGAATGGCACATGGCACAGGAAAACAACAGGCTATAAAACATGGCTTAAAGAAATGAAAGTCATGAGACCGACAGAGAAAGAAACTCTAATTAGTGCTTTGAGAAAAAGGGTAGAAACTTTGTTTTTGTTATTAAATTTTAACCTCAAACCCAAACATATGCGTGTTCGTGTGCAGCCGTGTGTATACTCACTCCCGTGTACGTACGCGTGTGTGTTTTACCGACCGCCCGCTCGCCTGCGCTCGCCCGCCCCCTCTTTCACCTATATAAATACAACAAATCTGCGCACGCAGAAAACAGTAAAATCGGATGTTCTTATGTGCAATCTCATGGGCACGCAGGATATGTCGGTTTCTTTGATTAGATTTATTTGTGTTGGCTTCTAAATCGAATTGGGAAATGGAATCATGAGCAGGGGATTCTTTGCTGTTTTGTTGATTGTTTTGCTGGTGGTTATCGCTGCTGTTCTTATTCATGGTGAGTTTTCGGGTCAGCCCGCTGCTGTTGATTCTTCGTTTATGTCAGATTCCCCTGAAAACATTCATTTGACGTGGGAAGATGATACAAGTACAACTATTACAGTCACTTGGCAAACTAGCTTTGGGATATCTGGAGACAGCGTGCTTTTTGATGTTGTTTCTCGTGGTGGTGAATCCACTTTGTACAGTTATTCAGCTAGTGGTACCAACCATTCTTACAGTGGATCTTCAGGGTATATTCATGATGTTAAATTAACAGGTCTAACTCCAGACACTGTATACTATTTTGTATGTGGTGGAGATATGGGAGGCTGGAGTGATGAGAGGGGTTTTCGTACTGCGCCATCTGTCTCCTCTCACGTTAGGTTTGTAGTTGGGGGAGACAGTAGAACCGATTGGGTGGAACGGGATAAAATTTCGCAGGCTATGGCTGAATTCAACCCAGCTTTTGCGATTAATTTTGGAGATTTAGTGAATGACGGTACGATTCAGAGTGATTGGAATAGCTGGTTCACGGATGTTCATGAAAACTGGATTGGAGAAAACGGTCTTATAATTCCTGTTATACCGGTTCTTGGGAATCATGAGTATCCAAATGATGCATCTACCAAATATTTTGAGCAATTTGCTTTACCAGGAAATGAAAGATGGTATTCGTACGATTGGGGACCTGACATTCACATTACTTGTCTTGACTGCTATTCCTCTCCCTCAGGGGAGCAATTGGCTTGGTTGGAGAACGACTTAGCTACCCATGCTAACTACTTGTGGAAATTTGTTATGTTCCATGAGCCTACATTCGTTTCTGGGACCCATGATCCATGGGAGCCAGGACTAATATATTGGGTTCCTTTGTTTGATGAATACCATGTTAATATTGTCTTTAATGGTCATGAACATAATTACCAGCGGTCCTATCCTCTTAATTGGATAGAGTCCCAAGCTGAAACTCAAGCTTATTCTAATGGGACTGTGTACATTGTTTCAGGAGGTTGGGGAGCTCCACTATACTCTCCAACACCAATATGGTACATGGCGCATCAAAGTGAGTCATATCACTTTTGCTTGATAGATATTTACAAGAATGGCACTTTACACTTGCAGGCAAAAGACAATCTTGGAATCACATTTGACGAAATGAAGATTATCCAGCGTCCAAATGCTGATTTCAGTGCTTCACCTACTTCTGGAGAAGAACCCTTGACTGTCACTTTCACTATCTATCTTTGTCCCAAGAAGGAATCGTTTCTTGGGTTTGGGGGTTAAAATTTAACCCCCCCCAAAAAAAACGAAGAAAAACTAGTAACGTTTTCTCAAATCTTTGAAGTTTGATTGAATAACTTCTTTTTGTAGATTATGATGACCAGAGTTGCAGTAAGCAGTAATGATGGAAGAATCCATGTATTACTCTCGGGAATATCACCGCTTTCGTCAGTTTTAATCAACCAGAAATCGTAACTCCAAGAATCGTTACTGCCAGCACCATAGGAATTTGTTTCGCCTGCTAGTGCGTATCCTCCATCAGAAGTCGCTATAAGCGCGTGAGCCTGTTCATCGCCCATTCCTCCATATGTTTGGTTCCACTCCATGATTCCAGACGCATCAGTCTTAATAAACCAAAAATCACCACTTTTGCCGCCTGCTATTGCGTATCCTCCATCAGATGTCTCAACTAAGTCAAAAGCAAAACTAGTAGTTTCTACTCCGTATGTTTGGTTCCACTCTTCGTTCCCAGACGTGTCAGTCTTAACCAACCAGCAATCGGCTTGTGCAGTACCACCAAAGGACTGCGTATAGCCTGTTAGGGCGTATCCTCCATCAGACGTAGCAACCAAAGAGTAAGCCCTATCAGGCTCTGGTCCTCCATATGTCTGGTTCCACTCCATGTAACCAAACTCATCAGTTTTGATTAACCAAAAATCATCGCTTCCAGCACCAAAGGAACGTGCGTGTCCAGCTATTGCGTATCCTCCATCAGACGCCTCAACCACCGAGTAAGCATGCTCATCATTTGTTCCTCCATAAGTTTGAGTCCATATTGTCAAATCTGCTTCAACCGAAACAACTAAACTTAAACTTAGCAAAACAAAAAGAACCGGGCTTGAGAGAAACAGCTTTTTTCGCAACAACATCTCCATCATAATAAATCGTACTTATTATTTCAATGCTAGTATAAAACCAATCTCACGATAGGTGAGCACAGTCTTGCAGAAAAAAAATAAACAACGAAAAAGAACATGTACCAAATCTTGGTTGGTTGGGTTAAATTTTAACAACCCAACCCAAACCCAAAAATTTACAATATTTGTAATCCCTGGAGGATGTGAATGAAAATCTCAAACACGTTGGAATAGTTTTTGCTGTCTTCGGTTCCAAGTCCTCACCTTACGTAGCTGTGAACCATACATTAATAACCCACCATCAGAACAGCTAGTCAATCATGTTCTATATGTAATCCGCTCTAAATGTGGATTATATAGCAGGAAAAAAAAATGAAAACAGAAAACATATCACCATCTCCGACCACTCGAAGGTGCCCAGAATGTGGAAGCAACCGTATAATGAAAGACTATGAATCTGCTGAAATTGTGTGCATGGGTTGTGGTTATGTAGTTGTCGCAGAACTGACAAATCAAGGACCAGAATGGAGAGCCTTTGATGCCGAGCAGCGTGCAAAACGTGCACGAGCTGGTGCTCCAGCCACATTTACAATTCACGATAAAGGGCTTTCCACTACGATAGACTGGCATGATCGAGATGTCCATGGTCAAAGTCTCCCTCACGGTCAGAAGGCTCAAATGTATAGGTTAAGGAAGTGGCAAAGACGAATTAGGGTTTCCGATGCAACGGAAAGAAACCTTGCATTTGCACTTTCTGAAATATCAAAGATAGCAAATAATCTCAATTTACCTAAAAACATTCTAGAAACCGCTTCCGTTATTTATCGAAAAGCAGTCAAGGCACGTCTCATACGTGGAAGGTCTATTCAAGGAGTAACAACAGCCGCTATTTATGTGGCTTGCCGACAATGTGGAGTAGCA
>Ga0315548_1000666_pt1 | contig 31606 bp, 30 predicted proteins | sample SalMarSW160110MG_2_FD_202540 | JGI IMG/M metagenome (GOLD analysis project Ga0315548, IMG submission 202540) | Salt marsh sediment microbial communities from the Plum Island Ecosystem LTER, Massachusetts, United States - Salt Marsh Sediment SW1601-110 ... | reverse complement strand
CCACAATAACGCCGTCGGCCCCGCCGAGCAGCGCTCTCAACACGTAAACCGGGTCCACCGACCCGCTGCACATGGTTCTTATGGGTCGTACATTGGGCGGGTACTGCATCCGGAGCGTGCCGGCCAGGTCGGCAGCGGTAGCCGTACACCAGTTGCAGAAGAAGCCCACGATTACCGGTTCAAACTCTTTTTCCTCGGCCACTTTGCTACCTCCTTATCACGGGAAACCGGCATCTATCAACGAGAATACCTGCCTGTCTCTGAACCCCCTGAGTTTGGCGGCGCCGCTGGGGCAGGCCACGACACAGGCCCCGCATCCCTGGCAAAGCGTCTCCCGCACCACAATCTCGCCGGTCTCCTCATCCTTTTCCCGGGCACCGTAGGGGCAGACGGTGATGCACATCTCGCATTTGCGGCACTGCCTCTGGACAGTCTCGGAAATCATTCTTCCCGATTTCAGTTGCTTCGAGGTCAGCAGCGAGGCGGCTCTCCCGGCAGCGGCCCGGGCCTGGACTATGGTCTCCTCGACCCCGCGCGGCGAGTGAGCCAGCCCGCAGACATAGATGCCTTCCCGCAGAAAATCCGTCGGGCGGAATTTCTCCTCCGCCTCCCTGAAAAATCCATCTTCGTCCAGCTCGACCGACAAAGTATCAGCCAGCGCCCTGTTATCCCCGGGGATGATACCGACGCTCAGGACGACAAGGTCGGGCATAAGTGTCAGCATTCCACCCAAAACCGGCTCAACGACCTCAACAATTAGCTGCTCCCCCTCCCCTTTCACCACCGGCTTGCTGTCCGGCTCGTACCGTACGAACTGCACGCCTTCTTCCCGCGCCAGGGTATAATATTCCTCTTTGAAACCGTAGCTCATCACATCCCGGTAGAGAACGGTCACCTCAATGCCGGGATTCGCTTCCTTCAGTTTTAAAGCATTCTTTATTGCCTGCGAGCAGCAGACACGGCTGCAGTAGGGCCGGTCTTTCTCCCTGGAACCGACACATTGTATCATGACCACCGAGTTCAACCCAGCCGGGTCAAGCTCGCCGGCGGATATCCTCTTTTCCAGTTCTCGCTGCGTGAGCACGTTTTCGTTCTGCCCGTACCGGTACTCCTGAGGATGGTACTCATCACCGCCCGTAGCGACCACTATCGCGCCGGCCTCCAGCACATTTATGGAGTCGCCCTTTTCTTTCACGCTGACCCTGAAGTCGCCGGCATAACCGCTGGCCGCCACCACCTCCGACTCCAGATGGAGATGGATGCGGGAGCTGTTGCTCACCTGCTCTATGATATCCCTGAGCAGCGGCCGGGTGTCGCCGCTCTCCAGCGTTGCAAATATATCTCTCAGGTTTCCGCCCAGCGCCGATGACCTCTCGATAAGGTGGACATCGATTCCGCGCTGAGCGATGGACAAGGCCGCCATCATACCGGCAATGCCGCCGCCGATTACCAGAGCACCGGGTATCACCGCCGTCAGTGAGGCGGGCGGATAATCCTGCTGCCTGACATCTTCTATGGCCATGGTCAGCAGCCTTTTCGCTTTGGCCAGAGCCATATCCGGCTGGTCGCGGTGCACCCGGACAACGTCTTCCCTGAGGTTCACCACCCTGACCAAAGACGGGTCAAGTCCGGCCTGCGCCGCCACTCTATCGAGCATGGGCCCATTCATATACGTGCAGGCGCCCAGTACCAGGCGGTCGGCCTTATGCTCCTTCACCCGTTTTCCCACTGTTTCCATAGCCTCACCTGAGCAGAGGTAGGGCATCTGCTCAACGTGAACGACGCCCGGCGATTCTCTGATGCAGCCTGCTACCTGCTCAAGGTCAAGAGCCGAGGCGATTTCACCGCCGCAGCCGCACAGAAAAACGGCAATCTCTGGCTCTTCCCCTCCAGCCTGTGCTTCCGCTTGCTCTTTCACCGCTGGATGGGCGGAAGGCGAACCGAGCCACAATGCTGCCCCGCTGGCCGCCGCACCGGCTTCGAATACCGTATCGGTGATATCCTTGGGGCTGGCCGCGCTGCCGCATACGTATATCCCTTCCCGCGATGTCTCAATCGAAGAGAACGGCCGCGTCCGGCAGAACCCCCACCGGTTCGTTTCCACGCCCAGAACCTGACAGAGGTCATGGAATTGCGGGGACGGTGTCTGGCCGACGGACAGCACGACCAGTTCAAACTGGCGTCTGACCGGTGCCCCCTCCTCAGAGGCCACGGTAAGCATCAGGTCGTGGGTCTGGGGGTCCTCTTTTACCACCGGGACGCGGCAGCGGGTGAAGCGCACGCCGAGCTCGTCTCTGGCCCGCTCATAGTAGCGATGGTAACCCTTGCCAAATGCCCTGAGGTCCATGAAGAAGATATGGACATCCGTACCGGGATAGTTCCCTTTGATGAGCGTGGCCTCTTTAATGGCGAACATGCAGCACGCCGAGGAGCAGTAGTCCCTCTGGCGGTCCCGCGAGCCGATGCACTGCAGGAAAGCGACTGACTGCGGCGTCCGGCCCTCCGAGGGGCGAACCAGCTCTCCCTCGAAGGGCCCGCCGGGACTTAATATCCGTTCCAGCTCAATGCTGGTTACCACGTTGGGATAGCGCCGGTAGCCATACTGCGTGGCGAGACGCGGGTCAAATTCCTCGAAGCCGGTCGACAGGATGATAGCGCCCACCTGGAGCTGCCTCGTACTGTCCTTCGGTTCAAGCTGAATGGCCCGGGTGGGGCACTTGCCGACGCATTCCCCGCACCTGGTGCACTTCTCCCAATCTATGGCATACAGACGAGGAGAAGCGTAAGGATTCGTCAAATCAATGGCCTTGCGTCGGCTCAGCCCTTCGTCAAACGGACTCTCCACTTCGACGGGACAGACCTCGGCGCACCGGCCACAGCCAATGCACAGTTGAGGGTCCACGCCGGTGCTCCTGGTATTTACGACTACCCTGAAATCGCCCGCCCCGCCTTGAAGTCCGGTCACTTCCGCGTTGTACAGCAGCTCAACGTTGGGATGAATCAGCCCGCGCCGCAGGCAGAACTGGGAAGATAAGTCTTTATTCAGTGTGGGGAGCATCTGGCACATGCTGCAGTGATTGTCCGGGAACCACTTGTCCATCTGGAGAAGCGCGCCCCCCATGCCCGACTTGCGCTCGCAGAGATAGACGGTGTTTCCCGCCTCCGCCAGATCCAGGGAGGCTTTTATTCCCGCCACCCCGGCGCCGATTACCAAAACTGCTTCTGACTTGGCCATTTTACCAGCTCACACATATTCCGCAGTGGCGATATCGACCATCTCGAAGAACTGCCGGGCGGTCCAGTTCTTGTGGTGTATCGCCTGGGAAGGACAGGCAACCGCACAGGCGCCACAGCCCTCACATACCGCTTCATTGACCCTGGCCACCTTCTTCACCGGGTCAAGCTCAATCGCCTGAAAGGAACAGGTGGCGACACACTGTCCGCAGCCACGGCATACTTCCTCGTCCACGACGGCAACGATAGGCTCATGGAGCAGTTCCTTACGGGAAAAGAGGGAGAGGATTTTGCTCGCCGCACCGCTCGCCGAGGCGATGGTATCGGGCAGGTCCCTCGGCCACTGTGCCGTCCCCGCCAGGTAAATGCCGGCGGTAAGCGTCTCCACCGGCCTGAGCTTGATGTGCGCTTCGGTGATGAAGCCATACTGGTCGACGATGATATTCAGTTTTCTCGCCAGCTCCCTGGCTCCCGGACTGGGCACCATGGCGGTGGCCAGAACCACCAGGTCGGCGGCAATCTCGATGCTCTTCCCGGTAAGGGTGTCCGCACCCCAGACCCTGAGCTTATCCCCGTCCCGGAATATCTTGGAAACCCTGCCCCTCAGGTAGAGGGCTCTTTCCTCGTCCACCACTTTGTTGACATATTCCTCGTAGCCCTTGGCATCGGAGCGAATATCCATATAGAAAATATATGCCTGGCCGTTTGATACGGCCTGCTTGTAAAGCAGCGCCTGTTTTGCCACGTACATGCAGCATACCCGGGAGCAGTAAGACACGCCGTGTTCCGGGTCACGCGACCCGACACACTGAACGAAGACCACCTGCTCGGGTATCTTCCCATCAGACGGCCGCCTGACCTCTCCCGACGTTGGGCCAAAGGGTGAAAGCAGCCTCTCGAACTGCAGCCCGTCGATTACGTCCGGGTCTGAGGCATATTCGGCAATGCCGCTGCACGGGAAAAGGTCATATCCTGTGGCCACTATAATGGCACCAACCTCTTCCTCGATTATGGCATCCTCCTGCCCGAAATCGACGGCATCACTGGGGCAGATGTCTTTACAGGCCTGGCACTGGTCGCCCTGGAAATGCCGGCAGGTCTCCCGGTCAATCACCGGTCGCCGCGGCAATGCCCCGGAGAAAGGAACATAGATGGCACCACGCTGCGCCAGCCCGCGGTCGAACTCGGAAGGAGTCGTAACTGGACAGCTTCCCAGACAGAGCCCGCAGTTGTTGCACTTCTCCTCATTGACTGAAGTTGCTTTCCGCCTGATGCTCACCTGGAAATTGCCGACGTATCCGGATAGTTCCTCCACCTCTGAGCAGGCGTAAAGCCTGATATTGGGATGCGAGGCCACCTTTGACATCATGGGTGAAATCAGGTCGGGAATGCGGTCACCGGTCAAGAACGTCCCCGCTAGCTGTGCGGTATGCCCGCCGATGCCGGGGCTTTTTTCCACCAGCACGACCTCATAGCCGCTATCGGCGATGTCCAGAGCGGACTGCATCCCCGCCACTCCGGCCCCGATAACCAGCACCCTTTTGGTCAGTGGCACCACCAGGGGGGTGAGAGAAATATTGCGCCGCAGCTTTTCGATGGCCGACTTGATGATGGCAACCGCTTTTCTGGTAGCCGTCTCCTTATCGGCAGCATGGGGCCAGCTGCACTGCTCACGTATATTGGCGATCTCACAAAAGTAGGGATTAACGCCTTCAGACTCAGCTAACTTACGAAACGTTGTCTGATGCAGGGAGGGCGAGCAATTGCTCATGACAAGGCCGTCCAGGTCTTTTTCCTTAATTGCCTTTCTCACCATCTCCTGACCCGGGTCGGAGCACATATAGATATGGTGCTCGGCGTGGGCCACGCCGGGGTAGTCCTTTATCTGCTCAACGACCTGCTCCACATCCACCGTGCCGGCGATATTAAGCCCGCAGTGGCAGACAAAAACGCCGATTCTTTTCTCTTTCATCGTTTTTCCAGCACCGGTTCTTTCCGCGAGAACAGCGTCAGCGCTTTGCTCGCCGCCCCGCTCCCCTGGGCCACCGAATCGGGGATGTCCTTGGGCCCCTGGGCCGTCCCGGCAACGTAGATGCCCGGCACAGAACTCTCCAGGGGACGAAGCTTGGGGTGAGCTTCGGCGATGAACCCGTAGATATCGGTATCCACGCCGAGTATCCGCATCAAGTCTTTGCCCGCAGGGTCGGGCACCATGGCCATGCCCAGGACCACCAGGTCGCAGGACAGTTCGACTCTCTTGCCCGACAATGTATCCGCTCCCCAGACCTTGAGCTTATCCCCGTCCCGGAATACCTTGGACACTCTGCCCCTCAGGTAGAGCACCCCGTCTTCCTCGACGGCTCGCTGGATAAATTCCTCATACCCCTTGCCGGTGCTTCTGGTGTCCATATAGAAGATATATGCCTGGCCATCGGGGACAGCGTGCTTGTAGAGCATGGCCTGTTTGGCCAGATACATGCAGCACACCCTGGAACAGTAAGGGACACCGTGCTCGGGGTCGCGGGAGCCCACGCAGGAGAGGAAGGCGACCTCTTTGGGCACTTTGCCGTCTGATGGCCTGACCACTTCGCCGTCGGTGGGGCCGCTGGGACAGAGTATTCGCTCGAACTGTATTCCATCGAGAACATCGGGGTCCTCGGCGATTTCGGAGATACTCTCCTTGGCATATAATTCAAAGCCGGTGGCCACAATGATGGCCCCGACATTCACCTCGGTGAAGGTATCCCGCTGTTCGAAATCGATGGCCTTTACCGGGCAGACGAGCTGGCACAGCTGGCATTTCCCCTTGGTGAAATAGCGGCAGGCATCTCTATCAATGACCGGTTTATTGGGTACCGCCTGCCCGAACGGGATATATATCGCCTTCCGCCGTCCGAACGGCAGCCAGCGCTCGAATTCGGACGGCGCGGTGGTGGCGCATTTCAGCTGGCACAGTCCGCAGCCGTTGCACTTATCCCAGTCCACATAGGAAGCTTTCCTTCTGATTCGGACGGTGAAATTGCCTATCTTTCCGGAAACGCTCTCCACCTCCGAATAGGTCAAAAGCCTGATATTGGCGTGCTGTCCTGCCTCCACCATCTTGGGGGTCATGATGCACTGCGGGCAATCCAGCGTCGGAAATACCTCTGAATACTGCAGCACATGACCGCCAATGCTGGGGGTTCTCTCCACCAGAATAACTTCATAGCCAGCGTCGGCGATATCCAGGGCTGCCTGAATACCGGCCACCCCACCACCAATAATCAACGCCTTTCTGGTAATGAAGTCTTCCAACCTTCCCTTTATTCTTCCATACAATACTTAAGATACCAGCTTCTTGCTCTTGAGCAGGCTGAGAGGCTCACCAGAGCTCAGCTCAAAATGGCAGACCTCCGGCCCGATTCCCAGGGAAATGGCCAGAAGCTGAGTGAAATAAAAGACCGGCATGCCATGAAAATCGCTGTATTTCTGCGCCAGTTCCGGCTGTCTCTGACTGAGGTTGAAATGACAGAGGGGGCAGGTGAGGACGATGGCTTCGGCGCCCCGCCTCATCGCCGAGCTCAATATCTCCCAGGCACGCTGGGTTATGAAATCAGGGTTCCCCACAGTCTGGAAGGAGCCGCAGCACTCGGTGGCATAGGGAAAATCAACTGCCTCGGCGCCAATGGCTTCCATCAGCTTCTGCATGATAGTCGGCCTCTCCACCTGGTCGATGGCCACCTCCTGGGGCCGCAGCAGGGTGCAGCCGTAATACGGCGCCACTTTCAGGCCGTGCAGCGGAACTTTGACCTTCCCGGCTATGGCATCCCAGCCGACTTCATCCCTCAGCACCTCGAGCAGGTGAACGACCTCCACTTCACCGTTGTAATCAATCTCTTCCTCCATGAAGTCGTTCAGCGTTTTTCTTTTTTCACCGTCATTTCGCACCAGCAAATTGGCCCGTTTCAGCGTATGGTAACAGAAAGAGCACAGGGTACCCACTCTGTCGCCTCCCTGCTCTTTGACGCGAATGAGGTTGCGCACCGGGGCCAGATGATGGGCCAGGTCGTCCTCGGCGAGCGAATAGACGGTGCCGCAGCAGTTCCAGCGCTCGAGCTCCACCAGTCTTATGCCCAGGGCATTCATCGAGGCAATGGCCGAGTCCTCAAGGCCCTTTGCTATGGTCTTCAGCGTACACCCTGGATAGTAACTCAGGTCCATAACACTCCTCAGGCGGTGTGTTTGCGGAAACTGCTGACCAGCGCTATCTGGGGAAGCTCGCCGATTCTGTCTTTCGGGATATCCGATGCGCCCACGTAGTCGACGTTTTTCCTCAGGGTGACGAGCCTTATCGCCTCCATCACCCTGCCCACGTCAACTCCACGGGGACAGCGAACGGTGCAGGTAAGACAGGAGGCGCAGAGCCAGACCGTATTTGACGCGGCGATATCCTCTTCCAGTCCCAGCTGTGCCAGCCGGATAATCTGATTGGGCAGCAAATCCATGGCGAAGCACATGGGGCAGCCGGCCGAGCACTTGCCACACTGGTTGCAGGCAAGAAGGTCCTGTCCGGAGATTTCGGCTACTTTCTTAACGAAGTCACTGCCTAGTCTGCGGCTCGATATTTCAACTCTCATTATATATTGATATCAAGGTTATCAATGATATGCGTGGTGTCAAGCCAGTTTTTATGCCCTTTATAAATATTTAAGGTGACAAAAGTCTCCGTCCTGATAACACTGGGGATTGTAGCCACCATTTTTTCCATGATGTAGGCAAATTCCTTTGAGGACTTGGTCAGCAGGATGGCAATGAAATCGTATCTTCCGGTAACGTTGGCTAAATAGCAAACATTGGGATTCTTCGATAACTGTTCGGCCACGGCACGCAACTCGGATAATGGTACCTGCAATCCCACAATGCCCATGAAATCATAACCAAATTTATCCAGGTCTGGAATAGCGGTGATTTTTACCATGCCGCTATTCACCAATTTTTTAAGCCTATTCCGCACGGTCCCTTCGGCAACATTCAGTATCTTGGCGAGGTTCAGGCAGGTGCACCGGCCATTTATTTGTAATTCAAGTATCAATTTTTTATCAAGCTTATCTATCTTCATTTCTCTATGGCACGGCAATTTGTCAATAAATATAATGATATTGTATCATCCTAACGATATTAACAACAATCTAGAAAAACTAATATAAGACATGCAATATTTTGAACATTTGTTTACTATATACGTAATTTTCTGGCCCTTTAAAACTTGACAATCTACGATATCAGTAATAATATTATAATAAACAGAACAATAATGTCAAATCCTAACTTTGTGCAGGACTCAACAGATGATTCGGAATCGGAACCTCATCAAAGTTCAGAGGCATTTAACACATGAACAGGGTTGAGATATATCAGGGGTGGTGCAAGAAGTGTGGCATCTGCATTGCCTTCTGTCCTCATCAAGTTTTAGAGGCCGATGATTCAGGATATCCCGTCGTCAAAAACCCCGAAAAATGCACCGGCTGCCTGCTCTGCGAAAAGAGATGTCCCGATTTTGCCATAGTGGTGTATAAAGGTGAGGAAAGTCGCCAGGAAACAGGTTCTGCTGCAGGGAAATGAAGCCTGCGTTGAAGGCGCGCTCATGGCCGGCTGCCGCTTCTATGCCGGCTATCCCATCACGCCGGCAACGGAGATAATGGAAATCATGGCCAGGAAGCTGCCTGAGGTCGGCGGCGTCTTCATTCAGATGGAAGACGAAATCGCCAGCCTGGGTGCGGTTATCGGGGCTTCTCTTGCCGGCAGCAAAAGCATGACGGCCACCAGCGGCCCCGGTTTCTCACTGATGCAGGAGCATATCGGCTATGCCAGCATGGCAGAGGTGCCCTGCGTCATCGTTGATGTGATGCGGGCCGGGCCGAGCACCGGTCTGCCCACACAGCCCTCCCAGAGCGATGTTATGCAGGCGCGCTGGGGTACCCACGGCGACCACCCCATCATTGTCCTCGCCCCTTCTTCAGTATATGAGTTTTTCGAGCTCACCGTGCAGGCCTTCAATCTCTCGGAGCGGTACCGCACTCCCGTTATCCTGCTCGTCGACGAGGTGGTAGCACACATGAGGGAAGGCGTTATCCTGCCGGCCAGGGATGGCCTGAAAATTGAAGACCGGCTCCACCCTACCGTGCCGCCGGAATGGTATATCCCCTACGCCGACCCGGGAACCGGCGTGCCGCCAATGCCGGCATTCGGCGATGGCTACCGTTATCATGTGACCGGTCTGTATCACGACGTAAGGGGATACCCCACCGTCCGTACCGATGAGGTGGAACCACTGATCCATCGGCTCTTCACCAAGATATCCGAGGACTATGACCGTCTGCAGTGGTTTGACTCATTTGAAACAGAAGATGCCAGGGTAACGATAATCGCGTATGGGTGCGTGGCGCGTGCCGCGCTCCAGGCGGTGCAGAAGGCGCGGGAAAAGGGGCTTAAAGTGGGGCTTATCAAGCTCAAAGTCCTCTGGCCTTTCATGCGCCGCACCATAACCGGCATACTGGATAATTCGGAAAAAGTCCTGGTGCCGGAGCTGAACATCGGGCAGATCTCCCGAGAGGTGAAAAGGGTGAATCAAAGCCGGTGTGAAGTGGCAACCCTGAACAAGGTCGATGGTACGCCCATCAAGCCCGCGGAAATACTGCAGAAACTGGAGGAAATCTATCCATGAGGGAAACGGCCCACCTTGTCCACGACTATCTCCGTTCGAGCAAAAGATTCCCGCACATATGGTGCGCCGGCTGCGGAATCGGCATTTTCATGCAGGCCCTGATTCGGGTCATTGACCAGAGCGAATACAGCAAAGACGATATCGTCCTCATATCCGGCATCGGCTGTTCCGGCCGGCTTCCGGTATATGTTGACTTTAACACGCTGCATACCACGCACGGGAGGGCGCTCACTTTCGCCACCGGAATAAAGCTGGCCAATCCCCGCCTCAAGGTGATTACGGTAATGGGGGACGGCGATGCCATCGCCATCGGGGGGAATCACTTCATTCACGCCGCCCGGCGCAATGTTGAGATAGCCAGCTTCATTCTGAACAACAACGTCTACGGTATGACCGGAGGCCAGAGTTCCCCCACCACACCCCACGGAGCCATAACTGCCTCAGCGCCATACGGTAACCTGGAGCCGGACTTTGATATCTGCCGGCTGGCCGAGGCCGCCGGGGCGGTCTTCGTCGCCCGCTCCACGGTATACCACACGAACCTCCTCGAGCGCCTCATTGGCATGGCGCTGCAAAAGAAGGGGTTCTCCATGGTCGAAGTGGTATCTCAATGCACAACTCATGCCGGTCGTTTCCTGGAGCTCAAGTCGCCGGTGGAAATGATGAAGTGGCAGAAGGACAATTCCGTCACCGTTGAGAAGGCAAAACAGCTGAGCGACGCAGAGCTGGCAGAGAAAATAGTCATCGGCGTTCTGGTGGACAGAGAAAGGCCAAACTACCATGAGCAGTACCAAAACCTCCTCACTGAAAAATCCAAGGTATGAAATCAGGATAGCCGGCGCCGGAGGCCAGGGCATCGTACTGGCCGGGATAATGCTGGCTGAGGCAGGCATCAGCGAGGACCTCTGCGTGGCGCAGAGCCAGAGCTATGGCCCGGAGACGAGAGGGGGCAATTCCATCTCCGAGGTCATTTTGAGCAATACGGAGATTGACTTCCCCCAGTCTACAGAGCTCGATGTGCTGATTGCCCTCACCCAGGTGGCCTGCGACCGTAACCTGCCGGACATGAAAGAAGATGGGCTGGTAATTATTGATTCAGACGCCGTGCAGCGGGTTCTCTGGGAAAGAATAATCTCGATACCCTTTGAAAAAATAGCCCGGAGTGTCGGTGAGGAACGTGCCATCAATGCTGCTGCCCTCGGCTCCCTGGTGCCCTTCTGTCCGCTCATCAACCGCCGCGCTTTGACCAAGGCCATCGCCAATCGGCTGCCCTCCGCGGCACTGGAGGCGAATCTACAGGCATTCGACAAGGCGCTGGAATTGGCCCGCAGGTTGAAAGGGCGTTTGAAATATGCCGGGGCACGGGAAGAGTATGAAATTTAAGGTTCACACCAACGTCAGCAACAATAAATCCAGCTAAAAGGATTGCGTCCGTCCGTTCCACGATTAAATATTAATCCCCACAGAATGCCACCCTTATTAAAAGCCGTCATCTATTGTGATATAATTTATAGGTGGGGACATGGCGGTAAAGACGGTAGCCACCAATCGCAAGGCGTATCATAACTACCACATCGGGGAGAGCCTGGAAGCGGGCATCGCCCTTACCGGCACGGAGATAAAATCGATCCGGGAGGGAAGGGTGAGCCTGGGAGACGCCTATGTCAGGCCCGAGGATGGTGAATTGTGGCTGCTGAATGCGCACATCGCGCGCTATGAGGCCGGGAGCTACATGAGCCATGAGCCGAAGCGGCCACGCCGGCTCCTGCTGCACCGCAAGCAGATTGATAGCCTTGCCAGCCAGGTGGCCGAGAAGGGCCTCACGCTGGTGCCGACCAGGCTGTATCTGAAGGACAGCCGGGCCAAGGTGGCCATCGCCCTGGCCAAGGGTAAAAAACTGTACGATAAGCGGGAGACAATAGCCCGGCGCGAGGTGGAAAGGGAAATCGGACGGGCGGTGAAAAGACACAAAAGATAGAAGGAGGTCGAGACAAGTTCGCCGTATCTCCTGGGGACGCGTGGTTTCGACAGGGGAAGTAGGCTACAGGGTTGCAGGCTGAGGTGCTACCACCCTCACAAAACAGGTGGCAAAAAATTAAACGGCGAACCTGAAGTCGTTTACGCAGCTTAAAACATAGCTGCACATCCAGCCTGACCTCTCCTCAACGGGTCGGGATTGGGTGACGCAAAGTTGGGGTGCCGCTGCCGGACGTCGATAAAGGCAGCGAAAGAAAAATCGACTGGTCTGGCTGAACTCGGTCAGCAGAGGTCAGTCAGATGAGAGCAAAGAGCTGGCTAAGCCTGTAGCATACTCTGGGTCGCTTCTTCTGGACGGGGAGTTCGACTCTCCCCCGTCTCCACCAGAAAATCCAGCTCCGATTAGACATCGGAGCTTTTTTTTATATTTTCAGATAGACCTTGACAGCTTGGATGGCACTCTTTTAACATAGCGTTAAAGACGGCCATGATAATGATTCATTTTTTCTACATCAAGCGCGAACCTCTCACTCATCAACCTCTAAATCCGACTTGGAAATCGTCTATCGCCATAACGTGGTACAAAGGAGGGGCACATGTTTAAATTTTCCCTCTTGCCCAAGGGGAAAATCTTTTTTGAACTATATCAGGAAAGCGCCGAGAATATGGTGAAGACGGCGCAGTTAATGAAGGAGATGGTGGAAAACTGGGAGGACCATAAAGAAAATGTCAACCACATTGATGACTGTGAACACTACGGCGATCACACTACACACAGGATTATCGAACTTCTGCACCGCACATTCGTGACACCGTTTGACCGTGAGGATATGGCACTATTAGCTCACTCTCTTGATGATATCGTGGACCTGATTCATGCGGCATCCGTGGCCATGAGCATTTACAAAATAGACACTCCCAAGCAAGGGGCCAAAGAATTAGCCGGTGTCATCCTGTCTGCCTCAGAAGAGGTGGAACGAGCCTTAAAACAGTTGCGCCATCATCCCAATCTAAAGCAGGTCTTAGAGCACTGCATAGAGATAAACCGACTTGAAAACACGGGGGATACAATTTTCCGTACTGCGATGGCCGACCTTTTTGAAAACTGCAACAATACGGCTGATATCATCAAGTGGCGCGAAATTTTCGAGCATATGGAGGGCGCAACCGATAGGTGTGAGGATGTGGCGAATGTCCTCGAAGGGGTAGCGCTCAAGCATGCCTGATTCTTCCTTAGAGTTCCTCATTATCATCATTATACTGGCGGTAGGTTTTGGCATTGTTAACGGATTCAATGATGCGGCAAACGCTATCGCTGTTTCTATAGGCACACGAGCTCTCTCCCCGAGAAGCGCATTGATAATCGCCGTTATTGCCAATTTTTCCGGAGCGGCAACCGGCACCGCCGTCGCCCATACCATCGGCAAGGGCATCTTAGTTCAGGGGGTTATATCATATATCACCATCATTGCCGCATTGATTTCGATAATAATATGGGGATGGCTGGCTACCAAGATGGGCTTGCCCATAAGCATACATCATGGATTTATCGCTGGTTTGGCCGCCGCTGGAGTAGCCGTAGCTGGTAGCGCAGCCGTGGTATGGAATGTTATGCAGCGCATTCTCTCTGCCGTACTCATTGCACCTGTGCTGGGATTTTTCGGCGGTTTTCTTGTCATGCTCTGCCTGTACTGGATATTCCAGAAAAGCGCTCCGGACCGAATGCGCCGTGTTTTCAGCAGATTACAGTTTGTCAGTACTTTCTTTATGGCGTACAGTCATGGGAAGAATGACGGACAGATGCCCATCGGCGTTATGACCATGGCGCTGGTGCTCTATTATAATGACGCCAGCATCTGGGACCGCCTCTCAATCCTGGAACCTGATTTATGGTGGGTAATCGTAGTATCAGCGGCAGCTATCAGCACCGGAATGGCTCTGGGCGGCCACAGGGTTATTAAAACTATAGGCATGAAAATGACCGCCTTAAGGCCGGTCCAGGGATTTACCACTCACCTTGCCGCGGCCAGCATTATCGAAGCGGCATCGCACCTGGGTATTCCGGTAAGTACCACCCACTGTGTCAGCGCATCGGTAATGGGAGTGGGAGCTACCCGCCGCCTTTCGGCGGTTCGCTGGGGAATAGCCGGCAACATAATCACGGCCTGGATACTTACTTTCCCCATTTGTGGCATACTTGGCTATGTCATCACGCTCCTGCTTAAGATGATATTCCATTCGTAGTGTTAGTTCGAAAACTACCGTATAGCACAGCGCGTTTTCGGATGCTTGCGGACTGCACTCCGAGTTAAAGCGGCACAATCCGACGTTATAAAATCAAAAACCATGTATTGTCTGCCCGATTATTGACTGATATAATGCTAACGTGGATAAATTAAAGGCGATTTCCAACACGTTCAATTCTCTGACCGGAAGAAGCGGGCGACATAACCGGGCGCTACGCGACACCACAGAGTTACTGGCCGAAATTCAAAGGTTCTATTCAAATTACAATTTACCGGCAGAAAGCCCCAACTTTAAATCCTTGCTGGGAAAGATAGGGTATGCCAAGTTTGACCTAACCAACCTGACATACCATATTCGCCCGATGGTGAAAACGGCCAAAGATATTGCCGGCATCAAGGTTTCCCCGATAATGGAACAGATATTGAACGAACTTGAAGATTTCAGAAGAGCCTTGATAAATCCTGCTTTGAGGAAAGCAAATTTGCGAAGAGTAATATCCGAGTTACATGAGTCGGTGAGCAGTCTGCAGAATAAATTGTCGGAGATTGAATACAAGTAGCCTCAATCTTCACCTGTTCAGAGGGCTGCATTATTTTGTACTAGCTTTCTTTTCCCCGGGCCGTTCTTATCAGCAAAATATGGACTGACACGCCGATAGCGATGACAAGCAGTATCACCCTGATAATAAGAGCTTGAACCACAAAAACGATGGAACAGGAAATTGTAATCCACAGAAGCAGAAGCGTCGCCATCTTTATTTTTACCGGCATACCTTTTCCCTGCAGATAATTTTTTATATACAGCCCGCAAAATCGGTTATTTAACAGCCAGTTATAAAACTTCTGTGAGCTGCGCAGATAACAGGCGGCCGCCAGCAGGAGAAACGGGGTGGTGGGCAAAATGGGGACAAATATGCCCACAATCCCGATGGCGGTGGAAAGTGTCCCGGCAACGATAAGCAGCCTTCTTTTCAGCTTCTCCGGCATTTTTTGGCCTTCTCCAATCTGCCGCCGCAAGCGAGATTATTCCGTTTATTACTCTGCTGCAGATAAATTTCTGAGCAAAATCCGCGGCCGAAAGAACAGCAAAAACGGAGGCAGGCTATTATCCTCTGAAATTTCTGCTTGCCTGTGTTAATCTGTTACGCCGCTACTCCACGGTGACGCTCTTGGCCAGGTTGCGCGGGAAATCGATGGGGCAGCCGCGCTCTCTGGCGGCATAGTAGGCCAGCAGTTGCAGGACCACGGTATTGACCACCGGTGAAAACAGCGGGTCAACCTTCGGCACCGAGATTACCGAATCGGCCACTTCCGCAACGACATCGTCTCCCTCCTCGACCAGCGCGATTACCGGAGAGCCTCTGGCCTTGACCTCCTTGATATTGGTCAGCATGGCATCATAGGTAGCATCCGGCGTCACGAGCGCCACCACCGGTGCCTCGCCGCTGAGCAGGGCAAAGGGGCCGTGCTTCAATTCTCCGGCGGCATAGCCCTCGGCATGAATATAGGATATCTCTTTTAGCTTCAGCGCTCCTTCCAGCGCCACCGGATAGTTGAGCCCCCGCCCGATGAAAAAGACAGAATTATATTTGGCAATCTGCGCGGCATGCTGTGCGATTTTCTCCTCGTCGTCCAGAATACGCTGCACCTTTCCGGGCAGCTGTCTTAACTCCATGACGAGGCCGTCTCTCCGTCTCAGGTCAATCTTGGCAGATGGTAAGGCCATCCAGTACAGAGCCATTAGCTGCGCGGTATAGCTCTTGGTCGCGGCGACGCTTATCTCCGGGCCGGCCATGGTGTAGACAACCCGGTCCGCAACCCTCGTCGCCGAGCTGCCGACAACGTTGGTGATAACGATTACCGGGCAGCCCTCACTCCTGAGCCTCTTGATGGCTTTCAGGGCGTCGGCGGTTTCTCCGGACTGCGTGATGACAATGGCCTGGCTTCGAGCCGAGCTCTGCCCCAGATAGCCAAACTCTGAGGCCAGCTCGGCCCTGACCGGAATTTTGAACAGCCCTTCCAGAATGTATTTCCCGACCAGAGCCGCGTGATAGGAAGTGCCGCAGGCCAGCATGAGGACATCCCCAGAATCTCCCTTCTGAAAAACACCCCAATCAGACATCGTTTCATCAGCCGTCAGGTAGGCCCGGATGGTATCCCGTATTACCCTGGGCTGCTCATGGATTTCCTTGAGCATGAAGTGCTCGTAGCCGCCCTTCTGCGCATCCTCCACGCTCCAGGTTACCTGGTGCGGCTTCCGGGCAACCGCCTCTCCGTTTCTCTTCACCTGAACGCCTTCCCCGGTAATCACGGCGATATCATCATCTTCCAGATAGATGACCCGGCTGGTGTAGTCCAGCACTGCGGGCACGTCCGAGGCGATGAAGTTTTCCCCATCACCGACCCCGATAATCAACGGGCTTTCTTTTCTCGCCGCGATGAGCTCGGGCACGCCGTCCATGAGCACGGCGACGGCATATGAGCCTTCAATATCGTTGAGCGCTTTTGCCACCGCCTCCCCCAGGTCACCGTCAAAGTATTTCTCGATAAGATGGGGGATGACCTCGGTATCCGTTTCGGAACTAAATTTGTGTCCCTCTTTGACGAGCTGTTGCCGTAACTGCTGGAAGTTATGGATAACGCCGTTGTGCACCACGGCGATTCTGCCGGTGCAGTCGCCGTGCGGGTGAGCATTCGCCCGGGACGGCGCCCCGTGGGTGGCCCACCGCGTATGGCCGATGCCGAGTTTACCCTCGATACGGCGCGGAAGCTGCTCTCTCAGGGCCTGCACCCTGACTGCGTCCTTGTGTACCTGCAAACCGCCGCCAGCCACCGCGATGCCACAGGAATCATAGCCGCGGTACTCCAGCCGGGCCAGGCAGTTGAGCAGGATGGGCCTGGCCTGTCTTTCCCCTATATAGCCAACGATGCCGCACATATTGTCATGCCGCTCCGCAAAACATGAGCTACACCACCAGACTCCGGTCCGGCAGACGACCGCTGATAAGCTTCAGCGGCTTAACCTGGCTGTAGTTGCCAACGATGACGCCCGGCTGTGCCGCCACGCTGTTGCCCAGCGTGCACCCCTCCCCTAGCATCGCCCCGAAGCTGACCGAATGGTGTTCCTGATTTATGGCGATGTCCGCCTGGCCGCCACATGCGGCGAACCGCCCGTCGATGTGGCAGCTATTGTCAATGACCGAGTCATGTACGATGCTGCCCGAACCTATGTTCACATCATTGCCGATGACGCTGTTTTTAACTTCGGTAAACGGCGCCACCACCACATTATTGCCGATGCTGGTCGCCGGGAAGATGCAGACGCTGGGCCCGATTTCACAGCCATCACCGATAACGGCCGGCCCCAGAATATATGAATTGGAACGTATCACCGTGCCCTTCCCGATGGAAACCTGGCCCTTAACCGAGACACCAGCTTCAACTGTGCCGCCTGTTTTCGCCTGGCTCTGCTCCAGAATGGCGGCATTGAGGTTCAGGATGTCCCAGGGATAAATCGCGTCCAGCCAGGCCCCCTCTGTTTCCATGGCCTTGATTTTATGGCCCTGTTCAATCATCCGGTTGACGACATCGGGCAGGTCGAGCCGGGGCTCCACAAACTCGAAAATTGCCCGGCTGAAGGAATATATCCCGGTGCTGACCAGATTGCTGGCCGCCTCCGGCGGCTTTTCCACGATTTCCCTCACCGTCCCACGCTGTACGTTTACCACACCGTACCGCATCGGGTTGTCCACCTTCTTCGTCAGCACCGCCTCCGGCTCGACGGCGACAAACCGGTCAATGGTATCGGCGGCAATCAGGTTATCTCCGGGCAGAACCAGGAAATCACCCTTGATTTTTTCTCTCGCCTGGGCCAGCGCGTGCGCCGTCCCCAGCTGGCGCTCCTGCGTCACATAGCTCAGGTCAACACCGAGCCATTCGCCGGAGCCAAAATAGTCAAGCACCTGGTCTTTCCGATAGCCAACGACCAGCACGATATCGCGAATGCCTTTCTGCGCCAGTGCCTCAATGACATACTGCAAAATCGGCTTGCCGGCAATGAACAGCATCACCTTCGGCCGGTTCACGGTAAATGGCCTCAGCCTCTGTCCCTCGCCGGCGGCCAGAATAACCGCCTGTTTCATCGTCTTCTCCTAATAAATTCTCGATTCCGGGGCCATCACCCCGCTCGCCACCGCCCCCGGGCCGATAAAGGTACCATTGCCAATCATGCTGCCCACGTTAATGCTGGCGTTTATCCCCGTCTCCACCCCGTCTCCGATTATGGCGCCCAGCTTGCGCCTTCCGGTATTGACGCCTTCCACCCAGACATCTTTCTTGTCCAGCCTCAGGTTGGCGATTTTGGTCCCGGCGCCGAAATTGCACCCCTCCCCGATGACGCTGTCGCCAGCGTAGTTATGGTGAGGCAGACGGCTGTTTTTCATGATAATGCAGTTCTTAACCTCCACCGCATTGCCGATATGGCAGCTATCCCCGATGGCGGTACAGGGCCTGATGTAGCAGCTGGGGCCGATCTCGCAGTTCTCCCCGATAATGGCCGGCCCAATGATATACGAGCCAGAACGGACCACGGTATTCTTGCCAATGGCAACGGGCCCCTTCATGACCACGTTTGCCTCCACCTCACCTGAGTTCCCGGCTTTCATATCGGACATTAATGTTTCATTGGCGGTAAGCAAGTCCCAGGGATAGCTGATGTCCAGCCACCGGCTTATGGTATGGCAGGCGATACTGTGCCCTGCCTCCATCATCAACGTCAGGGAATCGGTCAGCTCATACTCGCCGCGCGGCGATTTCCCGGTCCGGGATATCGCTTCATAAATCTCCGGCGTGAGCAGGTACAGCCCGGCGTTGGCCAGGCGTGAGGGCGGGTTTTCCTCCTTTTCGTAAATGCGCACCACTTTGCCTCTATCAGCCTCGACGACGCCCAGCCCCTGAGTGTCACTTACCTCAATCACCGCCAGCGTGGTATCTGTTCCGGCGGCCATTTTTTTTATGTCCCGGCGGCCGATAACCATGTCCCCGTTCATCAGCAGGAAATCGCCCTCCACCAGTTCCGCCACCATTCTCAGGGCATCGGCGGTGCCCTTTTGTCGCCGCTGCTTTACGTAGTCAATCTGCGCATTCCATCTGCCGCCATCACCGAAATAATCAAGCACCGCTTCATCATGGTAGCCAACGACAAAGATGAATTCATTGATGCCCGCCGCGCTTGCTTCAATGAGCAGGTGCTCGAGTATGGGTTTATTGGCAATGGGCAGCATTACCTTGGGCCTGGTGTAGGTAAGGGGTCGCATACGGCTGCCCTCGCCGGCCGCCAGGATAACCGCTTTCAATCAATGTTCTCCTTGCCTGTCACAATCACCAAATATCGAACGCTGAAGAGAAAAATCGTAACGAAAAGGCCAGCAAGCCCCCGTGTTGTCCCCATTCTACTACGCTGACCCTAAAAGTCAATAGAAGCCACGCTAGCGGGAAGGCCTGTAGAAGTGAAAGGAAAACGATGTGCTATATGCCGAGTCTGGAACGGGTATAGAGAAGCCTCAGCACGTCATCACGGTCGAGCAGGCCGGTGATTCTGCCCTCGCTCACCACTGGCATCTGACTGATGCCGTACTCCTCCATCTGCTCGAGCACGCTCAGCACTTCTTCGTCAGGCTGGGCTACCTTCAATCGCTCCGAATGGGTCATAACGTCGCCCACCGATGTATTGTCCCAGTTCTTCCGGTCAACCGACTTGATGTTGCGCAGGGTAAGTATGCCCTTCAGCTCTCCATCGGCGGCGACCAAGAAACACCGGTGGCCGCTGATAAAGATATAGTCCTGAACCACGCGGCTGATGGTCATATCCGGGGATACCGCCGGGCAGGTGGTGGCCATAACATCAGCCACTCTGATTCCCTGCAGCGCCGCCTGCCACTGCGCCTGCCGGTAGCTGGCCGTGGCCACATAGCTCAGGAACAGGCCGATGAACGCCAGCCAGAGGCCGTTGAACCAGCGTCCCGGGTAAAGGAACATCAGAACGATGCCGCCAGCCACAAAAAGATAGCCGACGCCCCTCCCGACCTCGACGGCAATCCGGGTGGCACGCTGGTAGTTGCCGCTGAAACGCCATAAAAGGGAACGAAAGATACGGCCGCCGTCGAGGGGAAAGCCGGGGATGAGATTGAAGAGAGCCAGCACCACGTTTATCTGCGCCAGCCAGAACGCCAGGGCGGCCGCCGGTTCACTGATGCCCTGCAGCATAAGATAGAGCAGGAAAAACAGGCCGCCGATGGCCAGGCTCGCCAGCGGGCCGGCCAGGGCCATTCTGAACTCCGCCCCATGCCGGGTCGCCTCACGGGTCATATGGGCCACCCCGCCGAAGATAAACAGCGTTATGCTCCTGACGGGGATGCCATTGGCCCGGCCAACCAGGCTGTGGGCCAGCTCATGAGCCACCACGGAGGTGAAGAAAAGCAGGCTGGTGGCGATGCCGGTGAGCCAGTAAACCGGCGCGCTCCATCCAGGGTAGGCATAGGGAAAGTACTGCCAGGAGAGGGAGAAAGTAATCAACACGAAGATAATGAACCAGCTGTAGTGAATACGGAACTGGATGCCAAAAATTCTGCCCAGACTGAAAGCGCCGCCCATACAATTATGTCAAGTTAGCGTCGTGGGGAGCCGATGCCCAGGTACTTTTCCACCAGCTCCATGGCGCAGTATTTGCCACACATGCTGCAGGCATCGCCTGCGGTGGCATGCTGGCGGTGAACCTTCTGGGAGCGCTCCGGGTTCAGGGAAAGCCTGGCCTGCTCTTCCCAGTCGAAATTCTTACGGGCAATGGACATCTTGCGGTCCCACTCTTCGGCCCCTTTTACCCCCTTCACAATGTCACCGGCATGAGCGGCGATGCGCGAGGCGATTACCCCCTGCCTCACATCTTCATATTCCGGCAGAGAAAGGTGCTCTGATGGCGTCACGTAGCAGAGAAAGTCGGTGCCCGCCGCGGCGGCAATGGCACCGCCGATGGCCCCCGTGATATGGTCATAGCCAGCACCGATATCGGTCACCAGCGGACCCAGCACGTAGAACGGCGCTCCCCGGCAGACCGTTTTCTGCAGCTTGATATTGGTCTCAATATGGTTCAGGGGCAGATGGCCCGGCCCCTCCACCATAACCTGCACCCCTGCCTCCCAGGCCCGCTCCACCAGCTCGCCCAGCGTGAGCAGTTCCTCTACCTGGGCGCGGTCGGTAGCATCGGCGAGGCAGCCGGGACGCAGGCCATCACCCAGACTCAGGGTGACATCGTATTTGCGGGCGATATCCAGCAGGCGGTCATACTGCTCGTAGAGCGGGTTTTCCTGTTCGTTGTGTATTATCCAGCCGATAAGGAAGGCGCCGCCACGCGAGACCACATCGGCGACCCGGCCCTGATTCTTGAGCCGGTCAATAGCGGCCTGGGTAACGCCGCAGTGCACGGTAACGAAATCAACTCCGTCTTTGGCGTGCTCCTCAATCACCGCAAATATATCATCCGCCGTCATCTTCACGATGGCGCCATACTGTTCTATGGCTTCGATTCCCGCCTGATAGATGGGCACGGTGCCAATTCCCACCGTACTGGCGGCTATGATGGCACGCCGAATGGCACTGATATCGCCGCCGGTGCTCAGGTCCATCACCGTGTCCGCGCTGGCATCAATGGCCACCTTTAGCTTCTCCAGCTCCGTATTGATATCACCGAAGTCGGACGACGTGCCGATATTGGCATTGACCTTGGTCTTGAGTCCCTGGCCGATGCCGCAGGGTATCAGTTTCTCATGATTGATATTGGCCGGGACAACGATTGTCCCCCTGGCGATACCTTCCCGGATGAACTCCGCATCCAGGTCCTCCGCCTCCGCCACCGCATTCATCTCCGGCGTCACAATGCCTTTTCTGGCCGATTCCATCTGCGTCATATCTTCCTCCACAAAACGAAAACCAAGGGCTCCGGCGGTTCCTTCAAGACCCTTGGTCCAGGCTACTGCCGCTTCCCTACGCTCGTATTACCGAGTTCAGGTCCACAGGGTTGGCGTCGATTGCCTCTCAGCCCGCGAGCACCCCTAGCGGTTAAATATTCCTTTCCAACCAAATAAATATAGCACAAGCCCGGTGAAAATGCAATGCCGGGCGATGATTACAATGGCCAGCCCAGCCAGTCAAAAACGCCAATCATCTTTAATCCGATGTATAGCATGAGCAGAACAAAAATAAATCTGAGACGTTCTCCCGGCAGCTTGTGGGCGACGATGGCGCCAACCTGCACCATGATGAAGCTGCTGATGATTAAAACAAAGGCCGAGGACAGGTTAACGTAGCCGATGGAGTATTCTGGTAATCCCTGAACATCCATCCCGTTTACTATATAGCCGATGACACCGCCAACACTGTTGAAGATAATCATAGCCAGGGATGTCGCCACCGCGTTATGAATCTTGAACCGGAGTGCCAGCACCATAATCGGCACCGCCACCACCCCACCGCCGACCCCCAGCATGCCGGCGATTAAACCCAGAGGGATAGCCCAAGCCAACCACACCCGGGGACTGGTCACCGGCTCCCGCGCTGTTTCCCCGGTTTTTACCATAAGCATACGGATGGCGCTGAGCAGGACGATAACTCCAAAAGCAATCCTCAGCGCATCCCCGGGGAGCCGCGTCGCCAGAGTGGCGCCGGCATAGGCAAACGCCATCCCGCAGATACCCATGACTACCGCTGCCCGCCAGTTCACCGCGCCCAGCTTGCTATGCCGCCACGCTCCGCTCAGGGAATTAAACAGGACAACCAGCAGGTTGGTGCCAAAAGCCAGTTTAATGGCGCTATCAGCGGGTACACCCATGTCAACGAAGACGAAATACTGCACTGGCGCCATGATGAATCCGCCGCCAACACCAAGCAGGCCACTGGCAAAACCCACAAAGACGCCTGTCCCCAGCAGAATAACAATATGGATAATGGTCATCTGATTCTTGCGCTTACTTCTCCAGCTCTCTCTTTACCGCCGCCAGCTTGCTCTGCATGGTCGCCGTCTGGTCTCGCCGCTCGTCAATCTTCATGACGGTCACCACCCGCTGCGCACCGGCATCAAAGGCGGAGCGGTGCATCCTCAGGGCTAAATCAAGGAGCTGCTCCAGGTCCCCCTCTATGTTGGTGCCCATCGAGGTCATCTCGTATTTCACGTCCTTCTCCGCCTGCAGCACCTTCATCGCGCCGGCGACAAACCTGCTCACCGAGGGGGTACCAGTGCCCAGTGGCATGACGCTGATTTCAAGAATGGCCATCTTCCCTCACCTCCTCTGGGTAAAATAAAATATCATTTGGTTTTGGCCATCAGGCGGCCGTAGTACCCGGTATTGGCCAGGTAGAGCGCCGCCATCGGATTGTGGCCGAAGACCCGGTCTTTCACTGCCAGCACCGTCATCGGCACCCGACAGTATTTAATAAACAAGGTATCGTGCCCGATGCAGAGGCCCAGCAGGATGGCCAGGTCGACCTCGGCCGCGTTCAACACCTCGGCCTGGACGATGGGGCTGCACATGGTCTCCAGCCAGCCGGGACCCCGTATCTTCTCCTCTTCTTTGATTCCAATTCTTTCCTTGGGAGTCGCCCCCACCTTGCAGCGCACGGAGACCACCTCAAATCCCTTGTTCTCCAGGACATCGGTCAGGATGCGGGCTTCATTGGCCAGTCCGGTACAGAAGGCAATGCCGAGCCTTCTATAACCGCACTTGCGGGCAAACTGAATCAGCTCTTCAACCCGCGGGGTTTTGGTCCGCCTGCCCTCCGGCAGTTGCTCATAGCACTCGAATTCCTGCACCGAGGCGAGCCGGGCAAACTCCCTTATTTCCGGCCGGTCATATTCGGCAGTTGCCTTATCGATAACCTCAGGCATCAGCTTCATGGGACAGAATGCCGGCGCGTCATCAATGGGCGGCTGTTCACCTGATTTTAATAACGGATAGCAGACCAGCTTGGTGCAGCGAGCGCATACCGGATACAGCTTTTTGGCCATCGAATTCCCCCTTGCTTACTATATATTTGAAAAAGAGAGGTCATCCTGACCGCTCCGTCTTATTTTAGTTTCTCATAAAGATAAAGACAAATTAGCTTTCAGCGCTCACCGCGCAGCAAAATTGGTGGACAGTTGTGAGATGGCTGGCATATCTTATACAATATAAACAGGGAGGTTGCTATGTGGCTGCAGGCAAGGATGTACCTGCTCATCGCCCTTCTCTTCGGCATTCTCTACGGCGTTATAACCGGCCTCGGTACCTGGATGGGTGCCGGCAGCGCCATTTCCTATCTGATTATCGGATTTGTCTTTTTAGGCATACAGTATCTTATCAGCCCGGCCATCGTTGGCTGGTCAATGAAAATCAAGCGGGTTACGGAAAAAGAGGCCCCGGAGCTGCGCCAGAAAGAGGTAAAGCTGAACACATCACAGAAGTTAATGGAATTTTTCACCACGCACCCCAACATGCTGAAAAGAATAAAGCACCTATCCACGCTGTCTGTTTAGTACCTCCACCGTTTAAAATTTTTCGGTTAACTCTTGCCACGACATTGGATAGATTGTATAATAGGCGGCAAATATAAAGCATCTCCAGAATAACAAATATATTTCCCCCAGGATAATCAGGTAGAAGGGTAACTGCTTACGAAATTATGAAGATTGCAGTCAGTGGTAAAGGCGGCGTGGGAAAGACGCTGTTGGCATCCCTGCTCGCCCATATTTTTGCTGCGTCCGGCTATTCCGTCCTCGCCATCGATGCCGACCCTGATGCCAATCTCGCCGCCACCCTCGGCTTGGCCCATCCGGAAGATATCGTCCCCATTTCGGAAATGAAAGACCTTATCGCCGAGCGCACGGAAACCCGGCCGGGAAGCATAGGGCCCTACTTTAAACTCAATCCGAAGGTTGACGACCTGCCAGAGAAGCACTGGCAGAAGCTCGACGGTATCAGGCTGATGGTTATGGGTCGAATTAAAAAAGGAGGCACCGGCTGTTACTGCCCGGAAAACGCGCTGCTCAAAGCATTGATGAGCCACCTGCTTCTGGTCAGAAATGAGGTCATCATTATGGATATGGAGGCAGGCATAGAGCACCTGGGGCGGGCGACCGCTGGTGCCGTTGACAAACTGATAGTGGTGGTGGAGCCGGGGCGGCGGAGCCTGGAGACCGCCCGCGCCATAAGCGGTCTGGCCAGGGATATCGGCCTGAAACATATGGCCGTCGTGGGCAACAAAATACGAAGCCAGGCTGACCGTGATTTCCTCATTTCCAGCCTGCCCGATTTTGAATTCCTCGGCTTCATACCCTACGACCAGGCAATCGTCGATGCCGACCTGGCCAATCAGCCGCTATCTGATGCCAGCCCGACGGTTACGAACGAGGTCAAGAATATCTATCAGAAACTGGCGGCCACAAAAGAGACCGCCGGACTGAAATAAAAAGATAATTGAAAATACAATACAGGAGGTCCCCGTGGCGTACGACGCAACCAAAATGAAGGACTGGCAGATTGCCGAAGCCGCTGAGGCGAATATGCCAAAGCCGGAGGAGTGGCGTGAGCGGATGGGGCTGGAGAAAGACGAGATCCTTCCCTACGGCCGAATCTCCAAACTCGATTTTCTGAAGATTATAGAGCGCCTTAAAGACAAGCCTGATGGCAAGTACGTTGAGGTAACCGCCATCACCCCCACCCCGCTCGGTGAAGGGAAAAGCACCACCACCGTCGGGCTTATCGAAGGCATGGGCAAGAGAGGCTGGAACGTTGGCGGCTGCATCCGCCAGCCCTCCGGTGGCCCGACGATGAACATCAAGGGCACCGCCGCCGGCGGTGGCAACGCCCTTCTTATCCCGCTCACCGAGTTCTCCATGGGCCTCACCGGCGATATCAACGACATCACCAACGCCCATAACCTGGCGATGGTCGCCCTGACCTCCAGAATGCAGCATGAGCGCAACTATGACGACGAGCAGCTCGCCAGGCTGACCAAAATGCGCCGGCTGGATATTGACCCCACCCGGGTGGAGATGGGCTGGATTATGGACTTCTGTGCCCAGAGCCTGCGCAGCATCATCATCGGCCTCGGCAGCCGCATGGACGGCTATATGATGCCGTCGAAGTTCGGCATCAGCGTCAGCTCCGAGCTCATGGCCATACTTTCCATCGTGAACGACCTGGCCGACCTCCGTAAACGGCTGAATGAAATCACCGTCGCCTATGATAAAAAGGGCAACCCCGTCACCACCGGCGACCTTGAGGTGGGCGGGGCCATGACCGCCTGGATGCGCAACACCATCAACCCCACCCTGTGCTCCACCGTGGAGTACCAGCCATTGATGGTGCATGCCGGCCCGTTCGCCAATATCGCCGTGGGTCAGTCCTCCATCATCGGCGACCGCGTTGGCCTCAAATTGTTCGACTATCATGTCACCGAGAGCGGCTTCGCCGCCGATATAGGCTTTGAGAAATTCTGGAATGTAAAGTGCCGCTACAGCGGCCTAAAGCCGCACGTGTCCGTGCTCACCACCACCGTCCGCGCCCTTAAGATGCACGGGGGCGGCCCCAAGGTGGTGGCCGGACTGGCCATTCCTGAAGCCTACACCAAAGAAGACCTGGGGCTTCTGGAAAAGGGGCTACCCAACATGCTGCATCACATTAAAACCATCCAGACGTCTGGCATCAACCCGGTGGTGTGCATCAACTGCTTTGCCACCGACACCAAAGAGGAAATCGCCATGGTGCGCAAGGCAGCCGAGGCGGCCGAAGCACGCTGCGCCGTTGCCTCCCACTGGGCCGATGGCGGCGATGGTGCGCTGGAGCTGGCCGACGCCGTCAAGGAAGCCTGCGAGGACAATAACAATTTCCAGTTCCTCTATCCCATGGAGATGAAGCTGAGAGAGCGGGTGGGAAAAATCGCCAAGGTGGTCTACGGTGCCGACGGCGTCTCCTGGACCCCGGATGCCGAGGCCAAAGCGAAGGCCTTTGAAGCTGACTCCAAATATGACGAGTACGCCACGATGATGGTGAAGACGCACCTCAGTCTCACCCACGAGCCGGCAGTGAAAGGAGTGCCCAAAGGCTGGATATTGCCCATACGCGACGTCCTTATTTACTCTGGGGCCAAATTCCTCTGCCCCTGCGCCGGCACCATCAGCCTGATGCCCGGCACCAGTTCTGACCCGGCCTTCCGCAGGGTTGACGTGGACGTCAACACAGGCAAAGTACAGGGACTCTTTTAAAAATGATTATAATAGCATTAAATATCAATGTAGATGGCTAAGACGGCGGGAAAGAAGAAATTTAAGGTCCACTTCAACCCGGACAACGTGGAAATTGTGGTGGACCAGGGGGAGAATCTTTTACAGGCAGCTATTGCCGCCGGAGTGCGTATTTACGCTTCCTGCGGTGGCGCTGGCACATGCGGTACCTGTAAAGTTCAGATTGAAAAGGGAGAGGTAGAAACCACCAGAACTGAGAAAATCTCCGACGAGGAATTCGGTAAAGGAATCAGGCAGGCCTGCCAGAGCCGGATTTTCTCCGACCTGTCGGTATACGTTCCGGTAGAGTCAAGGCTGGAAAAAGCGGTCCTGGCCCAGGAGCAGAAGAAGGTTTCCGAAGTCCTCGCCACCGGCTGGCGGTTTATGCCCCCCCTGACCAAGTATTTCGTGGCGCTGCCGCCGCCCACACTGGATGACAATACCAGCGACCTTTCCCGGCTGCTCAGGGGCCTCAGGCAGCGTTACCACCTGAGCAACCTGTCCATTGACTTCCACGTGGTGCAAAAGCTGGCACAGACCCTGCGTGACGGCGACTGGAAAGCCACGGTGACCACGCTGGTCACCGCAGCGAAACCGAGGGCCGGAGACAGGCGCCGGCTGCGGGTGATCCATATCGAGCCCGGGGACACCAGAGATAAACATTACTCGCTGGCCTTTGACATCGGCACCACCACCATCTGCGGGCAGTTGCTCGATTTAAACCGCGGCCGGGTCATTGCCGAGAGCATGGCCTACAACAGGCAGATAAGCTACGGGGAAGACGTCATCACCCGCATTGCCTACTGCCAGAAGACGGGCGGCCTGAAGAAACTGCAGCAGGTGGTTGTGGCCACCATCAATGACATCATCGACGAACTGCAGGCCCAGAGCAAGGTTGAGATAGAACGCATCGGCCACCTGATGGTTGCCGGCAATACCACCATGACCCAGATACTGCTCGGCCTCAATCCACGGTACATCAGATTAGCGCCCTATACCCCCGTGGCCAACTTTTTCCCTGCCGTGCCGGCAAACTCACTGGGGATAAAAGCCGGTGACCACGCCTATTTGTTCACCTTTCCGGCGGTGGCCAGCTACGTGGGCGGGGATATCGTCTCCGGGATTGTCGGTGCCGGCGTGCACCAGAGAAAGGCGCTGATCTTCTTCATGGATATCGGCACCAACGGGGAAATCGTTATCGGTAACTCGGACTGGATGGTCACGGCTTCCTGCTCTGCGGGCCCGGCATTTGAAGGCGGCGGCGTCAGGCATGGTATCATCGCCACCGAAGGCGCCATAGAGGATATCGAAATCAACCCGAAAAATTTTGAACCGGAAATCGGCACCATCGGCAACGCCAATCCGAAAGGCATCTGCGGTTCCGGCCTGATAAATACCGTCGCCGAGCTGCTGGAAACCGGCCTTATCGGACAGAACGGCAAATTCAACCTCGACCTGCCCACCAAGCGGGTCAGACCGGGCGCTGATGGCTACGAGTACATTCTGGCCCGGGCCGCGGAAACGCAGACCGGCAGTGACATCGTGATTACTGAGGTTGATATCGATAACCTGATGCGCGCCAAGGCCGCCATGTACGCCGGCTGCCAGACGCTGAGCAAAAGCGTGGGCATCAGCTGCAGCGACTTCGACCAGGTAATTATCGCCGGTGCCTTCGGCAGCAACATTGATGTGAAAAGGGCCATCACCATCGGGCTGCTCCCGGAACTGCCCGAGGAACGGTTTATCTTCATCGGCAATGGCTCACTCCTGGGCGCCAGGCTTACATCTTTCTCCACGGACCTGCTTGACGATGCCCGAAGGGTGGCCCAGATGATGACCAATCTGGAGCTGAGCGAGAATGTAGACTTCATGAATAACTATGTGGCCGCACTTTTTCTGCCCCATACCAATGCCGGGGAATTTCCCGGGGTGAGCAAAAGGCTGGCCAGAGGGTCGAATAACAATCCAAAAACGAGGATAAAAGTTTGAGCTATAATATTGCGGTTGCCGGTAAAGGCGGTAGCGGCAAGACCACTGTGGCCAGCCTGGTTGTCCGCTACCTGAGAAAGAATGGCCTGGGGCCGATTCTGGCCGTGGATGCTGACCCCAACGCCAACCTCGGTGAGAGCCTCGGGCTCAGCGTCAGGCATACCGTTGGCGCCATCATCGCCACCTTCAATGAAGAGAAAATAAATATCCCGCCGGGAATAACCAAGGAAGCGTACCTTGAATTCAAGCTCAACGATGCCGTGGTGGAGAGCAAAGGCCTCGACCTGGTGACCATGGGCCGGGGAGAAGGGCCAGCCTGCTACTGCTACCCCAACCTGCTCCTGCGCAAATTCATGGACATCATGGCCGGGAATTACCGGTACATCGTTCTGGATAACGAAGCCGGGATGGAGCACCTGAGCCGCCGCACCACCCAGAATATCGATGAGCTGCTCCTCGTTTCCAATCACTCGGTGAAAGGCGTCCGCACCATCGCCCGCATCAAAGAGCTGGTGGATGAACTCAAGCTGGTGGTGAAAAGGCAGTCAGTTATTATGAATATGGTTCCTGACGGCATAGACCCCCAGGTAAGAGAGGAAATGACCCGACTGGGAATCCAAACAGCCGCAGCTGTTCCCCTGGATGACCCCGTGGGTGAATTTGATATGGCGATGAACCCGCTCCTCGACCTGCCCGAATGCCGGGCAACGAAAGCGGTTGATACCCTGATGGCCGAACTGCTGCAGAATAAAGTCAGTGCCTGAGAACTCACTGGAGGAGGAGAAAATGACAGCCAGTATTATCAGCGGGACGGAAATTGCCAAACAGATCCGCGAGGAATTAAAGCAGGAGATTGCCGAGCTCAAAGAAAAGCACAACCTGGTGCCGGGCCTGGTTACCGTGCTTGTCGGCGAGGACCCCGCCTCACAGGTCTATGTGGGACAGAAGGAAAAGACCTCCATTGCGCTTGGCATCTATTCGGAACGGCATGACCTGCCGGAGAAGACCCCTCAGGATGAACTGATGGCACTCGTGGACCGGCTGAACAAAGACCCGAAGATACACGGCATCCTGGTGCAGCTCCCCCTCCCCAAACACCTCAATGAAACGGGAGTGCTCTACGCCATCAACCCCAAAAAGGACGTGGATGGATTTCATCCGGTAAATGTGGGGAAATTAATGATAGGGGAACCGGATTATTTACCCTGCACTCCCCACGGCATTCAGCAACTTTTAATCAGATCGGGAGTGCCGATAGAAGGTGCCGAGGTCGTCGTAGTTGGCCGGAGCAACATCGTCGGCAAGCCTATTGCCAATATATTATTGCAGAAAAGACCGGGGGCCAATGCCACCGTCACCATCTGTCATACCGGCACCCGCGATATCGCATTTCACACCCGAAGGGCTGATATACTGATAGTAGCCGCCGGCCGGCCCAAAGCCGTTACCGCCGATATGGTCAAAGACGGTGTGGTGGTAATTGACGTCGGCGTGAACCGAGTGGGCAAAACGGCGGAGGGCAAGGATATCCTGGTTGGCGACGTTGACTTTGAGGGTGTAAAAGAGAAGGCCAGCGCCATCACGCCGGTACCCGGCGGCGTTGGGCCAATGACCATAACCATGCTGATGCTGAACACGGTAAAAGCGGCCAAACTGGCCGCGGGCCTGCTCTGAAAGGAGGCAAATCATGGAAGAATATCAGATTGAGGAAGCGAGCGCACCCAATCGCGACAAGGTGGAAGTGCTCGGGTCTACCTATGAAAAGGGAAAGCCCGAAGGCGAAGAGGCGGGAAAGTGGCGGCAGAAACTGGAAAATCGGGCCGACAAGCTTAAGTACCTGAGCACTGCGGAACGATACTGGTACGGAAAAGACTGGTTCGGCAGCGAAAAAAGAAAGAATCCAGCCTAGGAAAAGGAGATAACAATGGCGTTCGAGATACCAAAGACCGCCTATACTGGAAAGATTAAAGAAATCAAACTGGGCAAGGGTGACAAGGCCGTCGTTGTTGGCGGAGAGAGCTGCTATCCGTTCTACCTTTTTGAGGGCGAGATGCCGCGTCTGCCCAGAATCGCCATGGAGGTCTATGATTCACCTCCCGAGGAATGGCCCGAAGCAGCCATGGAGCCCTTTGCCGGCGCCACCGACGA
>Ga0315548_1000662_pt1 | contig 31651 bp, 31 predicted proteins | sample SalMarSW160110MG_2_FD_202540 | JGI IMG/M metagenome (GOLD analysis project Ga0315548, IMG submission 202540) | Salt marsh sediment microbial communities from the Plum Island Ecosystem LTER, Massachusetts, United States - Salt Marsh Sediment SW1601-110 ... | reverse complement strand
GGAGGGATTTTATATTATTACGTTTGAGTTGTTCTGTTCTGATAACAGGTCCACTCTGATATTTCTGTGGTTTGGGTTATATACTTTTTCATGATGTTATCTTTGTCGTTCGTGGTCAGGTGATTCCGGCAAAGATCTGTTGATGTATGAACGAGGTGTTTATTGTTATTGCAACTAAATGGAAGTTTTTATTTGAAAGGGTGAGAGTATGAACATTACAAGCATGTTAAACAGGAATGGAGAAACACAAAAAAGAACAGGAAAAAATATGATGTTCCGCATATTGCTTGCGGCAATGGTCGTCTGCGGCGTAACCGGTGAAATTGCGAACGCACAATATCCATTTTTACTTCTGGATTTTAGTAACAATAATATCGAAGCGCAAACAGAGCCGGGCTTCACTTCTTTTACTATCGCAGACAGCGGCTCGGTAATAGATGGTATTACAGTTGAAGTTGCCGCCCTTACCGGTTCTATTGATGCACGCTGGCGCGGCGCACCAACCGGAATCCCATACGAGCTTATTTATCGTGATTTTCTCTTTACCCGACCGGGTGATATGAGGATTACGTTATCGGGTCTTTCACCCAATGAAACCTACCAGATAACTATTTATGCATATGATACAGGCAGCGGAACCGGAGGCGATAGAATAGCAGACTGGACAGCCAATGGGGAATTTTGTCTAACAGCCGGCTTCAGTGCTGGATCCGCACCTACAAGTGCGGCTTACTATGCCTCTACCGGAACAGCTCAGTCAGACGGCACCGGTACAATCATCTTGGTAGCCGGGCCCAATGAAAACACCGCCGAACTGTCGGGCGCGAGTAATCCTTACGCTTTTGTCAATGCCCTAGTGGTCTCTTCGATGACGCCGATAAATAAAGCTCGTCGTCCTGTGCCGGAAGACGGAGCTATTATTACGACCAACCAAATAACGCTTCAGTGGAGGCCGGGAGACACTTCGGTCTCTTCCAACGTTTACATAGGAGAGAGCTTTGATGATGTTAATAATGCTACGACAGAAAATACGGATATATTCCGTGGTAACTCAGTTGAAGTATCATTTCCCATAGGTTCGGCCGGCAATCCTTACCCGAACGGTCTTACTGGGGAAAAAACCTATTACTGGCGGATTGATGAGGTTGAAGAAGACGGCACGGAAAATAAAGGTAATATCTGGAGCTTTACAGTTGCCCCAAGGACGGCCTTCTTTCCCGTTCCCGTCAATGGTACCGTGTATATTGACCCAAATATCACGCTTAGCTGGATTCCCGGCGCAGGTTCGATTAACCATCATGTGTATTTCGGCGATAGCCTTGAAGATGTCCAGGCCGGCACCGGCGGGACTGACAAAGGTACTGTGATCGATCCGAATTATTACCCCGGCCTGCTCGAACTCGAAACGACTTACTACTGGCGGATTGACGAATCCGATTACTTGGAAACATATCCGGGCGATATCTGGAGCTTTACCACAACTCTTGAAAGTTTGGGTACAGTCGTCATGGAGATATGGGAAGGTATTACCGGTTCCGCTGTGACCGACCTCACTGGAAACGCGGATTATCCGTCAAATCCAACACGTATTGAAGAATTAACGTCGTTTGACACCGGGGATAGTGCTGTTGGCGCCAATTATGGCGGCCGAATTCATGGCTGGCTCTATGTGCCGATTACCGGCGATTACACGTTCTATTTCACCTGTTCAAATGAGGGCGAATTATGGCTGAGTACGGACGATGACCCCGGCAACGTACAATTGCTTGGTCGTGAACTTGTCTGGGGGTCCTACAATACGTTTTCCCACATATCCGATCCGGTCTCCCTGGTTGCCGGTGAAAAATACTACATCATGGCGATATGGAAGCATGGAGCCAATTGGGAACATTTCCAGGTGGCCTGGCGGGGACCCGGCATTCGCGAACAAGAGATTATTCATGGAAGTTACGTCTCACCGTTCCTACCCAATAGTTCTTATGGTGCAGTTCCTCAGAATGGTACTGTTGATTTGCAGACGAATCTTGTCCTGAAATGGTCGTCGGGTATCCATGCCCAGTCGCATAACGTATATCTTGGCACCAGCATGGAAGATATTAGCAATGTCAACGTAGATAATCTGGCCGACTACCCGAACGTCGTTTTTGCCAACGTTTCTGAAAGCAACTATGAACCTGAGCTGTTGGATTTCAACACAACTTACTCCTGGCGAGTTGATGATATCAATACGGCTCAACCGGATATGCTGTACAGAAGTGAAGTATGGAGCTTTACAACAGGTAATTATCTTGTTGTTGACGATTTCGAGGCATACAACGACCGTAATGAAGGTGAAGAAGGTAGTAACAGGATATATCTGGCCTGGTCCGACGGATATAATGATCCCACGGTCAACGGCAGTACGATCGGTTACCCTGATCCCGATTTTGCCAACGGTGAGCATTTCGTAGACGTAAATACCGTAAACGGCGGCAGTCAATCGGCCCCATTTTTATATAATAACACCGTTGCAAGCTACTCGGAGGTCACGTTGAGTTCGAGCTATATGTCGACCGGACAGAATTGGGCACAGAAAGGTATTGACACGCTGGAACTGTGGTTCTATGGCGATCCCAACAATCCGGATCCTTCCAATGAACAGTTATACGTGAAACTCAATAATGCCAAGGTGGTATATGACGGCAATACAGCCGACTTGTCTGCGGGAGCATGGACACAGTGGAGTATCGACCTGGATGAATTTGGAATCGATCTCTCGAATATTACGCAACTTGTTATCGGCATGGAAAAAACCGGTGCGACCGGAACAGAAGGGATTTTGTTCCTTGACGATATTCGTCTATATCAACTGTCACAATAATAGTAAGAGCGAAAAGCAGCATTGAAATTGTGATTGACGTTTGATTATGTTGTTAATGTAAGCGGTTTGTATAGTATTGGGGGCCTATATTTGTTGGACAAATATAGGTCCCGGTTTTGTTTGATTGTAAAGTCGTTCGAGATATATTGTTTATTGAAGTCCGAGATTTGCTTTAATAAAAACACAGGGACGGACTTTTTTCTTCGAATTATTCGCAGGGCAAATCAGAGCAAAAAATGATTAGACATCCGGATTCTTATGCTCTGCAGTTTTTGATTTTTACCTTTCAATAACTGATTATTGGTTTTTGAAGGAAGGAGGTATAGTCAAATCGTTAAACATTTATCCTGGGCAGATATTTGTTAAAAGAAGAGTGAGTTAAGGTAAAAATCTTAATTGTTTGTATATATTGTGACTTTTTTAAGGAGGCTTATCATGCGTAAGAAATTTTTATGTATAGTACCTGTTTTTGCGCTATTCATGGTTTATGCAACTTGCGTTTCAGCCGGGATTACCTATGTGGATGCAACTGATGCAAGCGATCCCAGTGTAGCTGCCAATACCGCCCTGGCTACGGGCGAAGTTTTTACGGCCGATGATCCGGGCACCTCAGGCAGCGGCGCCGATGGTCTTTGGCGCAAACGAGCATTCTCGAATGGAGGCACCATATTCGAAGCAGCCGGCGACTGGGGCGGCAACAATTCAGAAGATTGTCCGCGCCTGATGACGACTGTCGAGGTGCCGCGAGGAAAGTACAAAGTCTATGCCTATATGATAACCGCCAGCGACGCTCAGTGGCTTATGGGAGCTTCGTTGGAGGACAGTGAGGGTGATTTGCCACTATACCTCTGCAATGACCCCAATGGAGCAGCAACCCTGGCTGTTGCGGAAGACTTTGCGGAACCTGTGCCGATGTTGACTCAGGACAACCGTACGTTGTGGCAGATACCTCTCGGCACTACCGGCGTTACAACCGCGATCACCGTCTATATCGACGACTATGCCGATCGCGATCCGGCAAATGGTGGTAATCTCCGTACCTGGTATGACGGTATCGGCTATGAAGCCGTACCTATCGGGATTACCTATGTGGATGCAACTGATGCAAGCGATCCCAATGTAGCTGCCAATACCGCCCTGGCTACGGGCGAAGTTTTTACGGCCGATGATCCGGGAACCGCTGGCAGCGGTGCCGATGGTCTTTGGCGCAAGCGTGTTTATGCAAATGAGGGTAGTATATTCGAGTCCGGCGGTAGCTGGGAGGCTGACCTCAACACAGAAGATTGTCCTCGTCTGGTGACATCGGTCGACGTGCCGGAGGGTAACTATGACGTGTATGTCTATATGTGGTGCGACGATACTGGCGCTCAGTGGCGTATACAGGCTTCGTTAGAGAACCTCGAAGGTGACTTGCCGCTTTATCTTGCTAATGATCCCAATGGGGAAGCAACATTGGCTCTCGCAGAAGACTTTGAGGAGCCTGTGCCGATGTTGGCTGAGGGCAATCGTTTTTTGTGGCAGGTAAAACTTGGCACTACGGGGCTTACTACGACAATCGACGTTTATATCGATGACGACCCCAACCACATTACCGGTAATGCTCGTACTTGGTACGACGGTATCGGCTATGAGCCCGCAATACCCAATATTACCTATGTGGATGCTACTGATGCAAGCGATCCCAATGTAGCTGCCAACACCACCCTGGCTACGGGCGAAGTTTTTACGGCCGATGATCCGGGTACAGCAGGCAGCGGCGCCGATGGCCTTTGGCGCAAACGAGCTTATGCAAATTCTGGTACCATTTTCGAGGCCGGCGGTAGCTGGGAGGGTAACGGCAATACAGAAGATTGCCCGCGCCTGATGACGTCGGTCGACGTGCCGGAGGATAAATATGATGTGTATGTCTATCTCTGGGCCGACGGCGATCAGTGGCGCATACAGGCTTCTTTAGAGAACCTCGAAGGTGACTTGCCGCTTTATCTTGCTAATGACCCCAATGGGGAAGCAACGTTGGCTCTCGCGGAAGACTTTGAAGAGCCTGTGCCGTTGTTAGTTGAGGACAACCGAACTTTGTGGCAGGTAAAACTTGGCACTACGGGCGCTACTAACGTGATCGACGTTTATATCGATGACGATCCAAACCATCTTTACGGTGCTGCCCGTACTTGGTATGACGGTATCGGGTACAGGTTGTATGTGGCCAGGCCTGAAGAACCTAAAGAGCCTGAAGAGCCTGAAGAGCCTAATGAACCCGCATTGGAACCGGCTGAACCGATTGATCCCGGCACCGAAGGTTTGGTTGCACATTATGCAATGGAAGGTGACGCCACGGATAGTTCCGGCAACGGGCTTGATGGTGTAATTATGGGCGATCCGATTTTTGTCGAAGGACATGTTGGTTTAGCAATAGATCTTAGCGGCGATGACCAGGTGGACTGTAATAATCCTGATGGTAAGTTTGACATCACGGGAGAGCTTACAGTCGCCACATGGGTCAATATAAGATCGCTCCCACAAGCGTGGGCTCCTGCTGTAGTCAAGGGTGAAGATGCATATCGGATTTCCAGCAATAGTAGTTCGACGAGTTTCCACTTTGGTATCAATCACTACACAACTGCTAACTACGGAGTCAATGGAAGCACCCAAGTGGGTATGAACGAGTGGCATCATGTCTGTGGAACATTTGATGGTACTACGATTACTTTATATTTGGATGGAGTGGTTGACGGCACCCTCGCAAATGATGTCGGCATAGGTGTCAGTACTGACCCCTTTAGGATTGGGGCAAATATTACATATGAAGATCGTTTCTGGGACGGCCTGATTGATGAGGTTATGATATTCGATCGAGCTTTAACGGCAAATGGAGTAGCATTTCTTGCCATTCCGTAAAGTGTTAAAGGGATAATCACTGGATTTACAGCACCAAGTGAAGAAAAACTGGATTACCTCCTTTAGGAAATTTCGGGGCTTATATCGATTAATTCGGTATAAGCCCCTTTTACTTATTAATCTGCAAAGTCGGATATTTTTTTAACGCTGAGTCAGTCAATACGATATAAATGTGATATTGGGTGAATGTGCTTGCACAGGCGTTTAACAGTCAATTTTTATTTCTTTGCATGCGCAATTTGCTCCTAATATCTTAAGCTATCAAAAACAAAAATTGCAGAAAAATGATTAGACCTCCGGATTCTTATGCTCCGCAGTTTTTAATTGTTGTCTTTCGATAACCGGTTAATTTTTCGGTATTTGTATTTCGCCCAAAAACCCGGTAATACCCTTCGATACTTCGGCCGGCTCAAAGCTGATTTAATCAGGAGGTGGATTGAAGGGATAATCGGCGTGTTATATGTTAAAATCAAACGGGTCCCGTTTTCCTTTGGGACCCGTTGGTTTTTCGGCGTTTCGCTTTGAATTAACCAGGGATTACATTGGTCGCACAAGGGCCTTTTTTACCCTGTCCAACCTCGAATTCTACCCTTTGGCCTTCTTCAAGAGTGGCGTAACCGTTCGTCTTGATTTCTGAGTGATGAACGAACAAATCTTCGCTGCCGCCATCAGGTGTGATAAATCCAAAACCTTTTTTCCCGTTAAACCATTTTACTGTACCTGTACTCACTACTGTGCTCCTTGGGCCTTCTAACGGCCGTAAATTTTGTCTCTCGGCTTTTTAAATAGGAATAATATTTGAGAGACGAAATAGTATCCCTAACTATCCTTAATTATACTAACGGACTGAACTACAGTGCAATAGAAATAAAAAAAATAATCATATCCGGCTGATAATCGAAGCATTTCATAAACAGGTGAGTAAAAAGTTGTGATTCAATTATTGTCAGATCGACCTTCTTTGGTTCCCAAGCGTTTGCTTGAAATGGACTTACCGTTCATAAAATCCCGGAAGTTCCGATAATCAGGTTAACGGCATAGCTTGATGATATAACGATTACAGGCTGAAAATAACCACACGAGGTATCTCCATAGGATTGGACCTGTATTAAAATGTTTTTAAAAAGTTTCATTTTCTCCGAAGAAATGTAGAATGTTTAACATACTGAGTCTTATAAGGGAGGTTATTAATTTAAAAAAATCGACGTTTGCACGGTTTAGAAGATGGTTGAAGCTAAATTAAAAGCTGCCGTACTTGGTCTCGATGAACGAGGTCGAGCCCTGCTTGAAGCGGCCAGCGCCTCTGATTATTTCGAGATTGAGGCTGTTGCCGATACTGATACAAATCTTGCCGAGAAAACAGCCGAAAGATATCAATGTGCTGCATACGACGATTATCGGCAATTGATAACGACATTGGATTCCCACATAGATCATGAAAGCCGGGCTTTACTGGTGGCTGCCGGTATGCATAGTTGCGATGAGCATATACGGCTGGCGATGAAGAAGAACTTCAATATTCTCAAGCTCGCCCCGGCGGCGAGGGACTTTGAAGAGGCGGTGGAGTTTGTCCGCCTGAGTGAAGATGAAAATATCAGGTTTGCCGTTGCCAATCCCGGTCGGTATGCAAAAAGCTTTCTTGCCTTATATGAGTTAATTAAGCAGGGCAAAATAGAACAGCTTTTTCTATTGAATGTTTTTTGCAGCTTCGGTGATGAGTGTTATCCCGGTTGGCAAAGTGACCCGAAGTTAGCAGGCGGGGGGGTTCTTCTGCACAACTGTTATAAAATAATAGACCAGATATTATGGATTTTCGGTGTGCCCCAGCAGGTTTATTCATTGCAAAGCAATCAGGCTCAGGATAAACAACAGAGGTTATATCTGGCGGAAGATACGGCCGTTATGACGATGAAATATGACGATACATTCATTGGCAGTTTAATCGCTTCTCGGCGAAGCGGAACCGGGCCAAAGCAGGAGCTTTTACGGCTCTATGGTAAAGACATAATTCTGACGGTTAATCAAGGACAACTGACAATCAACGACGGACAGGGTGGAGTTTGTGAGCAGATCGATTACGATAATGATCAGCTAAGTTGTATGAAGGATTCACTGAATAATTTTGCACTGAGCATATTGTCGCCCGATAATAACAAGCTTTGCAGCAGCGGAAGGGAAAGTCTCAGGAATATGGCTGTGATTGAGTCGGCATATCTTTCGGCACGCACGGGTTTTCCCGAGGAACCGGCCAGGATTCTGCAAATGCCGTCGGGAGCGACGGGGATTTAGCCGTAGCATTAATTCGGGAAAACTGTTTGACAAATAATACAGAAAGTAATAACCTGACAACACTGTTCTCTAACAGCGCTGTTGTATATTAATGGGAGATCTGAGAATGAGTAAAAATTCGATATATATCATTATTATTATCATTTGCTTTTTGGTTGCCGCTGTGGTGGGTTATAAGTTCATTTTCTCCGGAGGTTCGGGTGGCATCTCAAGTATTGATGCGGATGAGATGGTTTGGGTTAAGTGCAACAATCCGGACTGTAAAGCTGAGTATCAGATGAGCAAGAGGAAGTACTACGCAGAAGTGGAAGAACGATTTACTTCTATCGGGCAGACCAGGATTGCAATACCTTGTGAAAAATGCGGCCAGGAAAGTTGCTTCGAAGCTATAAAATGTTCCAATCCGGAATGTGGGATTATTTTCTTTAAGGGCATCGTTCCTAACGATTTGGAAGATCGTTGTCCCGAGTGTAAACACAGTAAAACTGAGGAAACCAGAAAAGCAAGGCTTGCCGAGAGAGGCTAAGCAGACTTCTCCCGAATTAATTTGGTAATATTACAATCTGTATATCAAACTCAGGCAGGTAATTGTATGTAATTTTTTATATACCTGTTTTGAATAATAAATCAGTGTTCGATTTAGGCCCAATTATATGATTATGGTTGGGTATTTTTTTTACACAAGAGGTAATGTTAAATGGGCTGGATTGGTCCGGGAGAATTGCATCCGCTTTTAATCATATAGCCCGGGCGGTTCACAGCAGACTTTGTTTAACAGATAATTTTGTGCCGTTTGCGGATATTTCTATTTAAAAAACTTATTTCTTTTATTATAAGATGTGTTTTTGCATGTGGAAGTAATATGGTTCAGCAGGAATTTTGTCATAATTGCCGTCAAAAACACGACTGCCGGGAAGTTTACCGCCGATTGGATAACTCTACGTGTCCCTCGGTTGTAACAAAAACTATCGTAGCATTTCTATTGCCACTGGTTGTTTTTATTGTTTCTCTGTTTGTTTTTGACAAAATTTTTTCAGCGGCTGGCGGCAACCTGCTTTTTTCACAGAATGGCGATCCGGTGAATGCACAAAAGCTGCAAACCGCCGTCGGTTTTCTTGTGGCACTGCTGGTAACTTCTGTTTGTGTGTTTGTTACAAGAGCGATAAATAAGAAACTTAATTCGACTTAGATTATTCCGGATATGAGTATTGCTACTAAAGGCAGATTGAGTTTTCCCGGCGGGATACACCCACCTGAAAAAAAGGACCTGACATGTGAGAGCCCGATACAGCCCGGGCCCGTTGTTACACAAGTCGCTGTAATGCTCAGCCAGCATATAGGTGCAGTCTGCCGGTCGCTGGTCAGAAAAGCCAATATGGTTCAGGCGGGGCAAAAAATCGGCGATTGCGATGCATTCGTTTCGGCCCCCGTTCATTCTCCTATTACCGGCAAAGTTACGGAAGTAGCTCTGCGGCCTCATGCAGTCATGGGCCGAAGCCCGGCAATAGTTATTGAGGCGTTTCCCGACAATCCGACAAAACGGACGCATTTTAAGTTGAAGGATGGTTTTGATGTAAACAATTATTCGGCCGAACAGATATGCGAGGCCGTCCGTCAGGCCGGTATTGTCGGCATGGGTGGGGCCGGATTTCCAACCAGGGTAAAGATTGAGCCGAATCCGAGATTGCCTAAAAAGATAATGATAGTCAACGGATGCGAGTGCGAGCCGTATATCACCTGCGATTATCGTATTATGCTTGAATGGACCGATGAAATTATCGCCGGTATCAAACTTGCCAAAAAAGCTTCCGGCTGCCCGGAAGTTATTGTCGGTATAGAAGACAACAAGCCCGAAGCGATAGAAGCTATGAACAGGGCTTTGGAGAGTTCCGGTCGAAGCGACGGCATTAAAGTTGTACCGGTCAAAACTAAATATCCACAGGGAGGCGAAAGGCAGCTTATCAGGTCGATTCTGAAAAAGAACGTCCCCACGGGTGGCATTCCACCGATGATAGGTGTTCTGGTCCTTAACGTCGCCACCTGTGCCGCTATTGCCGAAGCGGTCGTTGAAGGTCAGCCTCTGACCCATAGGATCGTTACCGTTACAGGAGAGGCTATCGCCAGACCGGGAAACTACTTTTGTTCTATAGGGACGTCGGTCGGGCAGCTCATTGATTTTTGCGGTGGAGTGACACAAAAATCAGCAAGAGTGATTCTTGGCGGACCGATGATGGGCATAGCGATTGCCGATTTGGAGACACCCGTCACAAAAACCACCGGAGCCATAACCATAATAACCAAGGAACAAATGGGCAAAGCCAAATTTACCAGGCGACAAACCGCTTGTATTCGCTGTGGAAGGTGCCTGCAGGCCTGCCCCGAGAACTTGAATCCGACAAAGATCGCGCACGCAGTAAAAAATAACCTCCTGGATGTGGCGGAGGCCTGCTACATGAGTGCGTGTATAGAATGTGGCTGTTGCAGTTATGTCTGCCCGGCCAATATCGAAATTACAGGATATATAAAAACGGGAAAAATCTTTCTTGCCAGGCAAAAGAAGAAGATACCTCAATAATGTTCGTCGCGTATAGCGCAATACGCACGATGAAATATGAGATTAAATATGCTTAGGGATATAACAGTTTCGTTCGGGCCGCATATCAGCAAGGGACTTTCCACCCGCAGCGTGATGCTTGATGTTATCGTCGGTCTTGTTCCTGCGATGGTCGCGGCAGGATATTATTTCCGCATACACGCAATTTTGCTTGTCGTCACCTGCGTGGTTTCGTCGATGGTTGCTGAATGGATTTGCAATGTAATTCGCAAAAAGCTTAATTCGATAGACGATTTGAGTGCTGTTGTTACGGGTATAATTCTTGCGTTCTCTTTGCCGCCGGGCTTTCCTGTCTGGGCGGCGATAATAGGCAGTGTGTTCGCCATAGCGATAGGAAAAATGGTTTTCGGCGGACTCGGCGCCAATATCTTCAATCCGGCGATGGTCGGCAGGGCGTTTCTTACCGCCTCATTCGGTATGATGATGACTACTTGGATGGTCCCGGCTACAATGGATTCGACGATGCCGAAAGTATCGGCTCAGAACACGATAGATGCACGTGCCCAGGCTACTCCACTGGCTTTAAGTAAAGAAGCTCAGAAAACCGAATCCGGGGCACCACAGGTAAACCAGCAGCTTTTAGCCGTATTTACCGGTGAAGTTGGCGGCTGTCTCGGTGAGACAAGTGCTCTTGCCCTTTTAATCGGCGGTCTTTATTTACTCATTAGGAGGACAATCAGCTTTCATATACCATTGGCTGTCATACTCTCTGCTTTTGTCTTTGGTACAATCGCTTATTTAATAAATTCCGAGGCTTACATTTCGCCTTTAACTCACTTATGCAGCGGCGGTTTATTAATTGGAGCGTTTTTCATAGCAACGGACCCTGTTACCGCACCTTTGACCCGCAGGGGAATGTGGCTTTTTGGCATCGGTATCGGTTCTATAACAATGCTGATAAGAATTGTCGGTGAATATCCGGAAGGCGTAATGTATTCTGTTTTGCTGATGAACGCAGTGACGCCGCTGATTGACAGATTATTCAAGCGGATTCCCGCAGGAGGCAAGCCGGGTATGAATTAAATTTTATCCTTTAAGACAAGAATTCAGGTATAGAATTAAAGTGCCTAAAGTGAACTAAAGTGACTAAAGTTATGGATAATAAGGAATTTGCCAGGAAACTTGAACAACGAACGCGAAAATTTGCCGTGCGTATAATCCATCTATCAAGGACTCTGCCCAATACGCCCGAGGCGAGAGTTATACGGACACAAATCACAAAATCCGGAACGTCCATTGGAGCAAATTATCGAGAAGCAAATCGAGCAAGGAGCAAGGCAGATTTCAGGAACAAGATTAAAATATGCCAGAGCGAAGCCAGTGAAACACAGTACTGGCTGGAAGTGATTATAAAGGTAAAATGGCTTTCCTGGGTAAAAGTAAAGTGGGAATACGAAGAATGTGGTGAGTTACTAGGAATCTTCACGTCCGCCGCTAATAAGTAAATTCTAAAAAAGGAATTCGTATATTGATTTTTGAAACTTTAGGCACTTTACACTTTAAGTACTTTATACTTTTAAGTGCCTTAGTGACAGAAAAGGTTTCGAAATGTTTAAGATAAAATTCTTTTTCCAACAAAGCTGGCTGCTGATTGTAGCATCGTTCTTCTTCGGCCTTTTAATAGCGGTGGCGAACGCCGCCTGGCAGGGCAAAATTCTGCAGAATGAAGAAGATAAGTTCAATAATCTCGCCGGTGAAATGCTGCCGGAAGCTGCGAGTTTTGAAACAGCTTTGGAAGAAGTTGAGGTGGATTTGGGTAAGGGCAAACAAAAGGCGATAACTATTAAGAAAGCCGTCGCTGATGACGGCAGATGTGTCGGCTGGGCCTTCAAATGCGAGGGGTCGGGTTTTGCCGATAAGATTAAACTGGTCCTGGCGGTTGATGCCGGTTTCGAGAAACTAAAAGGCTTCGGTGTGCTTGCGAGTAATGAAACTCCCGGTTTTGGAGACCAGATAAAACTTCCCTTTTATCGAAATCAGTTTATAGGCGCGCCGGCGGAAAAGCTCGTTCTGTCCAAAACGGGTGATTCGGAAAAAGTCGATTCTGAAATTGTAGCGATAAGCGGAGCTACGATTAGCAGTGAAGCCGTTGTTCATATCGTAAATACGTTCCTGCCTCAGATAAAAAATCAGATTCAGACAAAGGGGCTTGTTGGCAATGACGGATAAAAGTACAGTTCCCGCCGGTCTTTATAAGGACACGCTGCTTGCCGGATTGTGGCGTGAAAATCCCGTATTCAGGCTTTTACTGGGAATGTGTCCGACACTGGCGGTGACCGCCGCGGTCAAGCCCGCTTTTACGATGGGTTGCTGTGTGATTTTTGTATTATTGTGCAGTAACATTGTGGTCAGCCTGATGAGGAATCTTCTCAAACCGCACCTGCGAATTTTAATGTTCACCCTTACGATAGCGGCATTCGTGACCATAGCGGATTTGTTCCTCAAGGCATTTCAACCGATGATGAGCGAAGTGCTGGGGCCCTATGTCCCGCTTATTATCGTTAATTGTATTATTATCTGCCGGGCGGAGGCCTGCGCCAGCAAGAACGGCCTTATAGTCAGTATTGTCGATGCTGTTGGAATGGGTATAGGATTCACACTAAGTTTATGTGTCCTTGCTTCTGTAAGAGAGCTGCTTTCGACCGGTGCGATATTCGAAGTGCAAATTCTTTCCCTGCTCAAAGAAGGCGGATGGTTCGTGCCGTGGGCTGCGATGAGTATGCCGGTGGGGGCATTTATAACTCTGGGACTTTTATTGGGGCTTGTGAATCTCGTCAGTAAAAAAGGCCAGCTAAAAGGGTAGTTTTATGGATACATTTAATACTTTGCTTTTAGGCTTTATCTCGGTTGTTTTGGTGAACAATCTTGTATTGACGAAATTTCTCGGTATTTGTCCGTTTCTCGGCGTTTCGGGCAGAATCGATATGGCCCTCGGTATGGGCCTTGCGGTGACATTTGTCGTGACGCTAAGCGGTACGCTGACATGGTTGATTGACCATCTGCTCCTTATCGGCACACCGCTTGAAGTGACGCGGTATGTCTGCTTTATTCTGGTTATTGCCGGCGCCGTGCAGCTCGTGGAAATGTACCTGCGCAAATTCTTCCCGTCACTGTATGACAGCTTCGGGATTTTTTTACCGTTGATTACGACCAACTGTGCGATTTTAGGATTGTGTCTGTTTATCAATCTCTGGGAAGTTGACAGTCTGCTCGATGCGGTCGTTCGCAGTTTCGGCGCCGGAATTGGTTTTACGATGGCGATTTGCATCATGGCGGGCATTCGTGAAAATCTCAATCTCGCCGATGTCCCCGGCTGTCTCAAAGGCGCCCCCATTACACTGATTACCGCCGGTTTGCTGACTTTGGCGTTCATGGGTTTTGCAGGAATGATAAGATAAAAAAAGTAAATTAAAGTGAACTAAAGTGTCTAAAGTGAGCTAAATTTGTGGATAACAAGGAATTTGCAAAAAAACTTGAAAAACGAACGCGAGAATTTGCCATACGAATAATTGGTCTATCACGAACTTTGCCCAATACGCCGGAGGCGAGGGTTATACGAACGCAAATCACGAAATCCGGAACGTCCATCGGGGCAAATTATCGAGAGGCAAATCGAGCAAGAAGCAAGGCAGATTTCAGGAACAAGATAAAAATATGTCAGAGTGAGGCCAGCGAAACGCAGTACTGGCTGGAAGTGATTGTAAATGTAAAATGGCTTTCCTGGGCAAAAGTAAAATGGGAATACGAAGAATGTGGTGAGTTGTTAGGAATCTTCACATCGGCCGCTAATAAGTAAATTTGTAAAAAGGAATTCATATATTGATGTTTGAAACTTTAGGCACTTTACACTTTAGTCACTTTTTAACTTAGCTGTGCTTTTATGGCCAAAGGAATTATAAATGTTTTTAGCTGAAACACCAGTACTGTGGAATATAGTTGCCGCAGGACTGATAATGCTGGGACTGGGCGGCGCTTTTGCGATTGTACTTTTAATCGCGAGCGAAAAACTCAAGGTAACAGTTGACCCGAAAATAGAACAAATACACAAAGCCCTGCCAAACCTCGACTGCGGAGCATGCGGATTTCCCGGCTGTGGTCAGTATGCCAAAGCCTTATCAGGCAATCCCGGCTTGCTCGGTAAATGTGCTCCGGGCGGGCCCCAGACTTCGGCGAAAATCGCCGATATATTGAATCTGCAGGTCAGTGACTCCGGCCCGCAGAAAAGACCCATCGTGCACTGCCGCGCCCACACCGAGGACAAAACAGTGTTCGCCAAATACGAAGGCATAGAAAGCTGTACGGCGGCGAATGCCCTGGCGAATGTACAGGCTTGTGCATTCGGCTGTCTCGGATACGGCGATTGTGTGGCCGCATGCAAGTTTGACGCTCTGCATATCATCGACGACCTGGCCACCGTTGACTACGACAAATGCACCGGCTGCACCGCCTGCTCGAAGGCCTGCCCGCGCAACCTGATTGAAATGGTCCCGTTCAGCCATGAGAATATGATGACTGTTGCCTGCAGCAGTAAGGAAACGGGTAAAAGCACACGTGCTTTTTGCAAAGTCGGTTGTATCGGGTGCGGCTTGTGTGCCAAACAGACCGACATTTTCGTTGTTGAAGATAACCTGGCCCGACTGGATTATACTAAGTATCAGCCGAACGAGCAGACCGAAACGGCGATGAACAAATGCCCGACAAAAGTGATCATCTTTCGCGGCAAGACCGCCTCCAAACCAATCCCTCCCGGCAAAAAACCTGCCACCGAGAAAAAAGAATAACTAAGTGACTCTAAAAAAATGAATTGCTTGTCATTCCTTCGCCTCGCTCAAGGACAAGTCTGAACGTAGTGAAGAATCTCTTATTTTAGTTCGTAGGCCAGATGTTTCGCTTTGCTCAACATGACAGCAGTAGTATATTTTCGTTTTGTTAGAGAATAAGTCTTTATTGTCACTATTGTTATCAAGCCTTGTGACAAAAAATAAAAAAAGTCCTATAATTTCTGATTTTTAGCTTGACAAATTCCCCCACCCTGTTAAATTAGGATGATTGCACAAGTTAAAAAAGCTTTGCTGCGAAGGAGGAATATCAAATTTTGGAGGAGGATGAAACCATGAAAAAGGTTGTGGTCGTGTTCTTGTCGTTAATTCTCATCGTACCCGCATCTGGGCAGGAAGTATATCTTAAACAGGTACCTTACGAATTACTCCCCGGCCCCACATCACCCGACGACTTTCCCGCTTTCCTTGGAGGAATAAGTTATACAGGTGCGGGAGAAGGGCTATCAATCATTCCATTAGAGCCACATCTCGATTCTACATGGTATGCTTGGAGGGATGGTTTCACACCTGATACAGTTTATGTTGGTGTCAAAGATTTCATTCCACAATATTGGCCGGGCAGAGAGAACGTAAAGGTTGCTGATCTGTATGTTGGTGCAGATCATTTTTCTGTGATTGCTGACTACGGGTACTATACTTCAATCACAACCTCAGTGGGAGGAGCAGGCGGGAATGAGTGGTTGTTTGATTATAAACCTATACCTGATGGTTGGCTTGATGTTGCTAGTGTATGGGCAAAACCAGGTTATGAATTCGTAGGGTGGTCCGGAAAGCCAGTGCATCTAGCTTTAACAGCATATACATCAACTCAGTACTCTTCTGACTTACAGTTCCAAATGCGTGCCTACTTTGACGGTGTGCAAGAGCAAGCCTACATTAAAGGGTTGTTTGGTATCCCGATAGGATCGGGATCGGATATTTCTGTCTTATTTCCGGGGGAAGGTGTGAGCCTTGTATTTGATGAGATCACTTCTGCCGGTCACGCGATTCTGGATTACACATCAGGTCCGGAGCTTCCTTCGGGATTTCAGTTGGGAGGGTTGGATACATTTTACGATATTACTACTACAGCCGACTTTTCCGGTATGGTTGAGGTTGCCATCGATTACAGCGAAATGGGTTTTATTAATGAAGATATGATTCAACTTTTGCACTACTATGACGGGGTGTGGTATGATTGCACAACATATAACGATACACTGAACAATATAATCTACGGAAGTGTCGATTCACTCTCACCTTTTGCTGTTACGCAGATTCCAGCTCCCGGTGCTATTTTACTTGGTGGTATAGGTGCGGGATTTGTCGGCTGGCTGCGGAGGCGAAGGGTGATTTAAACTCATCGTCGTGCCGACGACGGTTAAACGTATGGTGGTGAAACGAAATCCCATTTTTGGGGCGCAAGACCTGCAGAAGTAGGATTGGACCGAATATATTTAATAGCGGCTGATAGCGCTTCGGAATCGTTGATGAAAACCTTCCAGCAGCCACGCGCCCAGGGAGTTTGTTTGAGTTTCAAATCTTTTGTTGCGGCACCCTTGATCTGATTGACAAGGTATTCGATTCTGTACTGCGAACGCAGAATCATTATATGAACGTGATTGCTCATTATCGCACAGGCCGGGACTTTTAAGCCTAACCTTTTAACGACTTTACCAAAAGCATGTGCGACAATTAAACGACAGTTCTCATTAAGCAAAATAGGTGCTCGGCTGAGCTTGGGTACTGCTGCCGTCCGGAATTTCAATAATTCTTTATGTGCCGGTTGGGGATTTTGCCTGCCATATTTTATTGTGCCTAACAATTGAAGTTGCTCGTTGTAAATTTCTTTGGAATATGAGCCCCTCGGGTCATTAGGTAACCATGTTCCGTATGTTGTGAAAATCGCATGATAAGCGATAATCATTATTGAGTTCCTTTTTGTTTAGCAGCAGCCGGAACGGCTGCTTTTATTACACTTCGTCGTACCGACGACGGTTAAACATTTTTTAGTCGCCGAACCGGCGACTGTTAAACGTTATTCGATGTATTTTTCGGCACCTGTGCTTTTTATGGATTCGGGTTTCGGTCCGGAAGGTACTACAATCGCTTCTGTATTCGGTAATTTCTCGATTAAGGCAAGGCCTTTTTCGGTCCCCATAACGCTTACGGCGGTTGCGAGGGCGTCGGCGTCTGTTGCGTTGTCCGCAATGATTGTCACGCTCGAAGGCCCTTCGGCCCCTGAGCCGGTTTGGCGGTCTATTATGTGGCTGTATTTTTTGCCTTCGATTAGAACAAATTGCTGATAGTCGCCGCTGGTTGCAATTGCTCCATCGGCTATTCGCAGTTTTAATACAAGGCCGCCGGAGGAATCCTCGTTTAAGTTCGGGTCCTGCAGGCCGATTAACCAGCGGTCTTTACCTTTGGCCGGTACGCCGAAGCATCGAATGTCACCGCCGATATCAACCATTGCCCCGAGCGCACCGTTTTTTTTCATTGCCTCGATTGCTTTATCGATGGCGTAGCCTTTCGCTATGCCGCCGAGGTCCAGCCGCATGCCCTCAACGGTAAATTGCACCGTTTTGTTTGTCTTATCGAGGATGAGTTTTTCGTAACCGACTTTAGATTTGGCCTTCTCGATTTCTTCCTGCTCCGGTGCAACTTGCTTTTCCTTTGCGGCGCGGAACAAATCCACTAAAGGCCCGACGGTAATATCGAACGCTCCTTCGGTGAGCCTGCTGAACTCGACGCTTCTTTGCAGAACCTCGAATGTGGCCTCGCCGACCTGAACGGCATGTTCGGCGGCATTTTTATTAACAATGCCTATTTCCGAATCGCTTTTGTAGTCGCTCATCAGTTCGTCAACCTTGTCGATTTCGGCAAATGCGGTCTCGATGCATCTTCGGGCGGTCTCGGTATCTTTTGCAACAACTACGACATGAGCAAAAGTTCCCATGACCAGCCGATAGCTGCTTTCAAGCTCAACCGGTCTGTTTGTGGCAATAGAGATCCACAAAGCCACTATCAAAAGGACGGCGAAGATAAAAATGACAATGCTTCTGGATTTCTTATCCATAAATACCTTTCAGAAGATTTGATAATACAAAATTGACCGACAATCAATAGAAAAGAACCGTTTGTATAGTTATAATGCCGGTATGAGAAAAAAGGAAGTAGTAATATTGACCGGGCGCATTGAGAGCGATTTTCTTCCCTTTGTTCGCAGACCGGGCAGATACATCGGCGGTGAGGTCAACCAGGTCAAAAAAGACCTGCCGAAGTGCGATTTGATGGTTGCATTGTGTTTTCCCGATATTTACGAAGTGGCTATGTCACATACGGGTTTGGCAATTCTTTACGATTGCCTCAATAAAATCGATGGTATTGCCGCCGAGCGGGTTTTTGCTCCCTGGATCGATGCGGAAAAAGTCCTCCGTGAAAAAAATATCCCTTTATTTAGCCTGGAATCCAGGGCGTCACTAAGCAGCTTCGATATTGTCGGCTTTGGTTTGACGAATGAGCTTTGCTATACCAATGTACTGAATATGCTCGATTTGGGCGGTATAAAAATCCGAAGCCGTGACAGAAGCGAAGACGAGCCGCTGATAATCGGCGGGGGCGGCATGGCAAATTGCTGTGAGCCGATGGCGGAATTTTTCGATATGTTCGTATTGGGCGAAGGCGAAGAGGCTGTTGTCGAGCTTGCCAATTCTGTCAAAGACGGCAAAAAAGCCGGTCAGGCAAAAAAAGAAATCCTTGCCGGCATCGCAGAGAAATTCGACTGGGCCTATGTCCCCTGCGTTCATACCGAACGAGGGACGGGATGGAAACGGCTAAGTGCCGTTGTGGAGGATTTTGAAAATGCTCCCGTGCCTGCGGCTCCGATTGTGCCGTTTGTGGAGGCGGTGCACGAGCGGGTAAGCGTTGAGATTATGCGGGGCTGTCCCGGCCGATGCCGATTTTGCCAGGCGAGTTTTTGCCGCAGGCTGATTCGCTATCGCAGCGTCGAAAGAATAATCGAGATTGCAAAGGCCTGCTATCATGCAACCGGATTCGATACGGTAAGTCTGCTTAGCCTGTCGAGCGCTGATTATCCGAATCTCGGAGATTTAGTCGCCGGACTGCACGGATACTTTCACGACAGGCATGTCGGCATATCTCTGCCGAGCCTGCGAGTCGATAAGCAGTTGAAGATTCTGCCGGAGTTAGTCAAATCGGTGCGTAAGAGCGGCCTGACCATTGCCGTCGAGGCGGCCAGCGAGAAATTACGGAAAGTTATAAACAAGCCTTTGAAGGATGAGGATTTATTCGCCGCAGTCGAAGCTGCGTACAAGGCCGGCTGGCAGAAATTCAAGCTGTATTTTATGGTCGGCCTGCCCGGCGAAACCCTGGAGGATGTAAAGAAGATTGTGCATTTGTCGTTCGAGTTGGCGAAGCTGCGAAAACAAGTGGACGGCAAAACCGGCCAGATTAACGTTGCAATAAGCTGGTTTGTCCCAAAGTCTCATACGCCGTTCGGTTGGCTGGGACAAAAACCGAAATCCTATTTCGAGCAGGCAAAGCAAATCATCCTGGATGAAAAACGAAACCTTCGGGCGAATTTTTTGCAGTTCAAGTTTCATAATATAGATCGCAGTGTTTTGGAATCGGCTATCGGCCGGGGTGACAGGAGTATGAGTGACGTTATCGAGGCCGCCTGGCGGGCCGGGGCGAGGTTCGATTTGTGGGATGAGTGTTTTAATCCCGAAATATGGCGGCAAGCCTTCGAGAAATTCGACCTCGATGTGGACGAGCTTGCACAGCGAGGATTCGCTCCAGGAGAAAATCTGCCCTGGGAGCACTTAGGTGGCCCGGATAGAAAATATTTACTAAAACATCTTGAAGATGCAAAGCAACTTATGATAAGTGAATCGTAAAGGTTTTTATTGAAGTTTTCCTTCTCGTGCGTATATATCTTTAGAGTGGCTAAAGATTAACGCCAGAGTTGATAAAAAGATCATATGAATCATTATCATTATCGAAATCCTCTGGAAATAAAACAGCTTGCCGAATTTGATGTATCGATCGCACACTTGACGCAGAGTGAGCAAAGGAGACAGCGTCTTACTTACCTGCGTGACGCTGCACAAAAAATCAAGACCGGGCAATCTATGCTCCAAGGCTATGGCTGGCTTCTGATTCCGTTTGCGATTATTCCGATTTTCTGGCCTTTTTTTATCTTTGTATGGTTCATTCGTAAAAAAGCCGGTTCGACGATGGATACGCAGCTCAAAAACGCCCTGGAATACTGGGGCGTCCACGAAGTTGAAATCGATGAATACGTCACCGAAGACTCGTTCGATTCGGATGATCTTATCCCCGGCCTGTAATTTCAGGATAAGCAATTCAATTGTCTGTGTGGAATCTGCCCTTGCAGGAAAAAGAAGAAATGATTCTAATATGATGATATTGGTCTGCATGAACGATAAAATCTGCCTGACTTATTGAAGGAGAATAAGAATGTGCGAAAGAAATCTGGGAAAATCCGGTGTAAATAGAATGCGATTGCTACTTGTCCCTATGGTTCTATGCTGTTTACTGATTGGCAGTTGTGTTTCAGGTGAAGCCGGGAGGGCCGATTCAGCGATTCCGGCGGAATTGCCGTTTGAGATGCCGGTGATTAAGGCGCCGCAGTTTCCGGACCGCGTGTTTGTTATTACCGATTACGGTGCTGTGGGAGACGGCCATACGAAAAATACGAAGGCCTTTGCAGATGCAATTGAGGCCTGCGTGGAAGCCGGCGGCGGGCGTGTGGTTGTGCCTGCTGGCGTATGGCTGACAGGGGCGATTGAACTCAAGAGCAATCTGAATCTGCATCTCGAAAAGGGTGCGGTTATCCAGTTTAGTGAAAATTACGACGATTTTCCTTTGATACAATCCACGTGGGAAGGCCGGCCGAGAGTTCAATGTATGTCACCCTTATATGGGAAAAATCTGGAAAATATTGCCGTCACCGGAAAGGGGATTATCGACGGGGCCGGACAGGCGTGGCGGCCGGTCAAGAAATTCAAGATGACGGACCGCCAGTGGAAAGAGCTTATTGCATCCGGCGGAGTATTGAATGAAGCGGGGGACATGTGGTGGCCGACCGAAGAGGCGTTGAACGGGCCGCGGATATTGGCGTCTATGCGAGGCCGGGACAATGTGACACTGGAGGATTACGCCTCCGTGCGCTCGTATCTGCGTCCGGTCATGGTAGCTCTGATTGAATGTAAGAACGTCCTGTTGGATGGGCCTACCTTTCAAAATTCACCGGCCTGGAATATTCATCTGATGTTGTGTGAGAACATGATTATCAGGAATATCAATGTCAGGAATCCGTGGTATTCTCAGAACGGCGACGGTCTTGATTTGGAATCGTGCCGGAATGTTATTGTCACAAACTGCTGTTTTGACGTCGGGGATGACGCCATTTGCCTGAAGTCCGGCAGGGACGAATACGGCCGACGCAGGGGCAAGCCGACCGAGAATACCGTGGTCACCGACTGTACGGTTTATCACGGGCACGGTGGATTTGTAATCGGCAGTGAGATGTCCGGCGGCGTTCGCAATATTTTCATACGCAACTGCACGTTTATCGGCACGGATGTCGGGCTGCGGTTCAAGAGCACACGGGGGCGAGGCGGTGTCGTGGAGAATATCTTTATCGAAGATATCCGGATGTCGAACATCGCCACCGAGGCTGTTCGCTTCAATATGTATTATGGCGGCAGGGCGCCCATCCCGGAAGACGGCGAGCAGGAGAAGGGCCCGACCGCCGGGCGAGAGGTTGTTCCGGTCAATGAGGGGACGCCGCAGTTCCGGAAAATCTATTGTAAAAATATTATCTGTAAAGGTGCCGCCGGGGCCGTACTGTTGCAGGGGCTGCCGGAGATGCCGATACGGGAGATTGAGCTGGAGAATGTTGTAATTTCAGCCGATACCGGTTTTCTCTGTGTGGATGCAGAGCAGATAAAACTTACGAACGTAAAGATACTGCCGGATAAACTGCCCGTCTTTTCGTTGTTTGACAGCCGTAATGTGACGATGAAAGATATAAGCGGGCCGGAGTCTGAGGGAGTTTTCATGAGACTTCAGGGTGATAAAACAAGAGAGATTCATTTAAAAGGTAAAAGTGTTTCCCGGATAAAAGAACGCATTGATTTCGGCAGAGACGTGAAACAGGATGCCATTACAATTACAGACTCGCAGTCGCAATGAGGAAGTTGGTTGTCATACTTTTATTTATAGCTGTTAGCTGCAAGCTAAATGGTTATGTAAAATAATCCTGTATGATGTTAATCTCAATTGCCCGTGTGGGATTATTGATTTTATATCGTTATGAGTTTGGTGTAGGGGTGTTCGGGGAGGTTAAGTATTTTAAGGAATTTTTTATAGATTTTCTTTTCGAGCCCGGCGGCGTCCGCCTTTGACAAGCCTGCCAGCGGCACTTGCCCACCGGCGTAAGTTTTGTGTCCTCCTCCTGTACCGTTTCCTGCAGTAATATCGGTAATCATTTTGTCCGCCTGGAGGTTTTCACTCGATGTTCTTATCGATATCAGGATTTTTTCTTCAGTCAGGCCATAGCAAATAGTACAGGATGCGTTATCGTCACGAAGCAAAAGGTCCGCGACTTCACCAATCATACCGGGATTATCTACGCGTTCAAGGCTTGTGATAATAACATTGTTTTGATATATCCGTGCGTTCATAAATGCCTTGACCAGGATCTGGAAATATTCACGGTCGAAGCTTCCTCGCTGTATCTGGCTCAGCATCCGCTTATTAGCCAGAGGATATACAAAATATAGTGCATCCATGTCGGCTTTGATGGTTTCTCTACCCAAATCCTGCGTGTCCGACCGAATGCCGTAGAGTAAAGCCGTAGCTAATTGCGTATCAATATTTATTTCAAGGTGTTTTAGGTACTCGCAAAAAATTGTACTGGTCGAGCCGTAATTTCGCCTGATATCGGTGAAAATGCACTGTCGTGTCATCTCACGCATGGGATGATGGTCTATCACAATATCCGGCAGGAAGTCCTCCGGTAATGAGTTATTGCCTGTTTCAGGTTGCGTGTCAACCATACAAAAGAGGTCATATCTTGTCGGCTCGATTTCTTTTAACGGACGTATATTTACACTGAGGTATTTTACAAGGGCTTTGTTCTCCGCCCGGCTAATGGAGCCGCCATAGGTGATTGTGCACTGAACCTCCGACTGGCTGTTTGCAATTTTGCGGAGGCCGAGGGCGGAGGCGATTGAGTCGGGATCAGGATTATCCTGCATAACGATCAGGACGGCCTGTGATTTTTTCAGGAGATTAACGAGTGTTTCTGTTTTTTTGGCGGTCTTGGGTGATATCTTCATTAAGTCGAATCCTCTTGTTTGTCTTCTTTTTTATTTGTTCAAAGATTAAGCTGTAATCGTCCATTGGCTTCATTAGAATAACATTTTAATTGTAATCGGCAAAGAATTTCTTGAGAGACGGCAGGATAATTGATAATCTGATGTAAATTATCGATACCTGCCAAATGAAAAGATACACGGGCAGAGCAGTGAAAAAGCAGGTCTGTATTTAATGTGTGCTAATCGGAATCCTTACACTTTTTACATTATACCGGTTTTGGATTCTAAGCAAGTCTTGAGTGGTTCTGGAAAGTGAAAGAGAAAAAGAAAAAACGACAAAAACGCATCAGAAGGATTCTTCTTGGCTGCCTGTTCGTGCTTGTACTTGGCCTGGTACTCATTTCGTACGGACCGGTTAGAACAATGGCATCATTGGAGCGGGTGGATGATTACCCGCTTTTTGTTATGCGGTATCACGGGGATTACTTTTTCGACTGGTTCTGCGAACATGGCATAGACTGGCCGCCCTTTAAGAAGTTCTACGAGGCTGTGAATCCGGAAGCGTGTGCGAGTTTTGCGGCCTTTGGTGACGTAAATAACGCCATATTCGGCCGGAACTTCGATTGGGTACATCGCTCTTCTTTACTGCTTTTTACTGACCCGCCGGGAGGGTATGCTTCGGTCTCGATGGTGGACCTCTATTATTATGGTCTGGAAGGGATGCAGGATATTCCCTGGACAAAGCGATTTAATCTGCTGGGAACTCCTTATGCGGTTATAGACGGTATGAATGAGTGGGGTGTAGCTGTCGGGCAGAATGCCGTACCGGTTAGAGAACTGCCTTATGATCCGAACAGGCCGACACTGATTTCCAATCAGTTGATGCGTGCCATTCTGGATCATGCAAAGGATGTAAACGAGGCGGTGGCTCTGATTCAGCAGTATAATCCTTTCTTTCCGGTTGTTTACTGCCATCTTCACATCGCCGATGCATCGGGAGGCTCCGCGGTAGTCGAGTACGTGGACGGCAGGATGGTTTTGGTTCGAAACGATGAATCCTGGCAAGTCTCGACCAACTTTTTACTTTCAGAGACCGTGCCGGTTCCGGAGACGTTGGACTACTGGAGATACAATAAACTTAGTGAGCATCTCGGTAAAACAGAGGGACATCTATCGAAGGATGAAGCAATGAGCTTGCTAAAAGGTACATCGCAGGATACTACCGTATGGTCCGTCGTCTATAATCTCAGCACAGGTGATATTCAGGTTGCTATGGGCAGAGATTACGAACAGGTCCACACCTTCCGGCTCCGGATGAAAAATCGTGATAAGTAGGATAGCGTTATATCTATGAATATTTTGGATGGTTTTCATACCGAAAGGCTTTCCGCAGAGCGTTTGGAGGAGAGTCATTTTGAATTCATATACCAAATGCACCAGGACGAACAGGTGATGGCATACCTCGGCTGTAAACGTTCCCGCGAACAGACGCTGGAATATATGGAACATAACCTGGCCCACTGGAAGGAATACGGATACGGCATTTGGATATTACGGGAAAATGCAACGGGAATTCTTGCCGGTCGGGGAGGACTGCGAAACGCGGTAATAGGCCAAAAGGATGAGGTGGAGATTGCGTATGGTTTGCTGCCTGAATTCTGGAATAGAGGCTTGGCGACGGAATTTGTCAAGGCTGTTGTGAGTATAGGATTATCTGAACTAAGGCTATCCAGCCTCGTTTGTGTTACAAATCCTGATAATCTTGCTTCTCGGCGTGTTATGGAAAAAGCCGGTTTTGAATTTGAGCGAGATATAATCTATAAAGATGAACCGCATTTGCTTTTCCGGCATGACAATAGTCGGCAATGATGTTATAATCCGCTGTATGCTTTCAGGCGAAATTTCAGAGACCAGAGAACGATAATATTCGAATATTCGGCTCGTATCGGATTCAGTGAAACAGGGAGTTATTCAAATGGATAAAAAGAAGATAGTGACACAGATTGGGTCTTTACCGTACGATGACGTTGATAAAGCCGTCGAATACAGTCTGCGACATGATATACCGTTTTTGCCCGAACTGCCGAAGCTGGGTGACGCCATGCTTGATTATATAAAAAATCCCGGCCGGCTTAGCTGCCTTGAAACGTTCAGTCAGAACGTGGATGGCTACGAAATAGTGAAAATACAATGTGTCGGCCCGGCGACGTTAATTTTAAGCGGGTATTCCGAAGATGAGGCGGTTGCCAGGACATACGAGCATATTTCCGCCATTGTTGACGGCTTACACGTACGTGAGATTATTCTTTTCCTGGATGAGCCTGCTTTGGGCCATGCCGGTTTCGATTATCAGCAGTTGTGGTCGCCGATTTTCGATAGCTTTGATGTGATATTCGGCGTTCATGTCTGCGGCAATATGAACTGGGATGAATTATTCTGTTCCGGGCTTGATATTATCAGTTTCGATGCCTCGAAATTTGATATTACGAAATATCCACAGTACAGAAAAGGGAAAAGAATCGCCTGGGGAATAAAAACATCCGAAGATGTTAAGGATTTTCAGGAAGGTGACTTATTGACGTTGCCCTGCGGTATGGGACCAAAGTTTTATAGCGACGAAGATTGCCAAATGAGCCTTGAGAACCTGCTTGAGATTTCCGGCAGGCTCGAGGGGATTCCGAGTTAATTAATGTTGTATTTATCATCTATATCAGGTGGTTCGGATTATAATGCCGTTTACAGGCGAAGTTAGAAAGGAGCGGGATGAATATCGAAGGTGTTGCCAATCAATTTATAGAAGCAATCAATAACCATGACGTCGAGGCTCTCTGCGGACTGATGACCAAAGATCACACCTTCATCGATTCGTCAGGGGATGTATATAAAGGTATCGAAAAGATGCGGCAGTCCTGGGGCGGTTATTTTAAGATGTTCCCGGATTACAGGATTGATGCCCCTGAATTTGTTATCTCCGGTGACAATATTATCCTGCTGGGCAAGGCATCGGGCACATGTTCCGTCGATGGGAATCTGAAGGCTGAGAACCATTGGGAAATACCGACGGCATGGAAAGCCATCGTTGCTGACGACAAAATCAAACACTGGCAGGTTTTCGCTGATAACGCCTCTATTATGGAAATCATGGTAAAGATTCAGAATGATTAAATGATAAATGTTTAAAGCGGTTGGTTTGTAAATAATTTGAGGGTGACAATCCATTAACCTTTTGCGGATGGATTATTTTTTTAGTTTGTAAATAGTCTGTTAAATTCAATAAGAGGTGAATTTATGAAGTATAGAGAATTGGGACGCACGGGCTGGAAAGTTTCCGAGGTGAGCTTCGGGGCCTGGGCGATAGGCGGGACATGGGGTCCGGTCGAAGACAGCGAATCTTTGGCGGCGTTGCACAAGGCTGTCGAGATGGGTGTCAATTTTATTGATACCGCCGATGTCTATGGCGATGGTCGCAGTGAAAAGCTTGTGGCTAAGCTCTGCAGTAAGCATAAAGAGAAAATCTATGTGACAACCAAGGCCGGTCGGAGATTGAATCCGCACACCGCGGCGGGGTATAATCGCAAGAACCTGACGGCTTTTATCGAGCGGAGCCTGAAGAACCTGGATACCGAAGCTATCGATTTGCTGCAACTGCATTGTCCCAGTCCCGAAGTTTATTATATGCCGGAGGTCTTCGGGATACTCGATGATTTGGTGGAGGCGGGGAAAATCCGTTATTACGGCGTGAGCGTTGAAAAGGTCGAAGAAGCCCTCAAGGCCATCGAATATCCGAACGTGCAAAGCGTGCAAATGATATTCAATATGTTCCGGCATAGACCGGCGGAGCTTTTCTTCGAGCAGGCCAAAAAGCGCAAGGTGGGAATCCTGGCCCGTGTGCCGCTGGCATCGGGAATGCTCACGGGCAAATTCAAACCGGATACAAAATTCACCTCCGACGACCATCGAAAATTCAACCGCAACGGCGAGGCGTTTGACAGGGGCGAAACTTTTTCCGGCGTTGATTTTAATTTCGGATTACAGGTTGTCGAGCAGCTCAAAGAGATATGCCCGGCAGGTATGAGTATGGTACAGTTTGCACTGCGATGGATTTTGATGTTCGATGCCGTGACATGTACAATCCCCGGCGCCAAACGGCCCTCACAGGCCGAAGAGAACTTTTCCGCTTCGGATTTGCCCGAACTCTCTGAAAAGACGATGGCACAGGTCCGTGATATTTATGACCACCACATTCGCGAAATGGTCCATCATTACTGGTAAGTATGGTTATTGGGAAAAGTCCAACCAATCAAGGAATATCCATAAGGTTCTAAACGAAAGGAAAGAAAATGATTGCACAGGGATTTGGACCCGGTCCTTATGAACTCCTGGTCATTTTATTTATCATTATGGGAGGCATCATTGTAGCGGCATTGACGGTGATTCCATTCTGGAAGATATGTACAAAGGCGGGCTTTCCCGGTCCGTTGTCTTTGCTTATGATTGTTCCGATTGCAAATATCATTTTACCTTTCTATATTGCATTTTCAGAATGGCCTGCTCTCAAAAAGAATCCTTGACGATGACCTCGCATGGATAAACAAGCCGCTTCGGCAAGATATTGGTGATGCGCCCGCCGAACTGGTTGTTCGATTTATTAATATGAGTGACTTTATAATCCGACAGTTTCATACAGATGACCAGGAAGATGTGATAGAGCTATGGTCGAAGTGCGGCCTGATTGCCCCGCAGAATAATTCAAAACGAGATATCGAAAGAAAGCTAAAGGTAAATCCGGAATGGTTCCTGATAGGAGAGCTTAACGGCAGGATTATAGCAACGTGCATGGTCGGTTATGAAGGTCATCGGGGCTGGATCAACTATCTGGCTGTCTTACCACAGTATCAGCGGCAGGGTTTTGCAACTCAAATGATACAGGAAGCGGAAAAAATCTTAAGAAGTGCCGGCTGTCCTAAAATCAATCTTCAAGTCCGGTCATCCAACACCGGAGTCATTGAGTTTTATAAAGCGATAGGTTTCAAGAGAGACGATGTTGTCAGCATGGGAAAGCGGTTAGAGCAGGATAATCCCTCTGAACCTTGACAAGCCACTGATTCAGACCAGAGATTTGTATATGGCTATTGGACTATAATACTCAATGAAAGGATTATGTAATGCATATAAAACACAAGGTTTTAATTGTGTTACTTGGCTTTGTATTTGGTCTGGGAGTCACAGCGTATGGGCAATCTGATAATGAAAGAGTACGGCTTAGCGACGATGTCGAGGTAAGACAACTTGCCGAGGGCGTTTGGCGGCATACAACTTATTTCGATATTGAGGGCTTTGAGAATGTCCCTGCCAACGGGCTGATTGTTATCGACGGCAAAAATGCAATAATGATTGATTTGCCCTGGACGGATGAGCAGACGGGCGTTCTTTTTGATTGGGTAGTAAAAGAACATGGAGCCGTGATTCAAAAAGTCGTACCCACGCATTCACATATAGATTGCGCGGGCGGTTTGGCCGAGGCGCATCGCAGGAACGCCGAATCTTTTGCGTTGGATAAGACCGTTGAAATATTAAAACGCACGAATAAACCCGTACCCAAAAACTGGTTCACCGACCGCTTATGTCTTGCATGTGGCGAAACACAGGTGGAGTTGTCTTTTTTAGGTGCTGGTCATACGATTGACAATATCGTGGCATGGATACCTTCAAAGAAGATTCTGTTTGGCGGCTGCATGGTCAAATCTCAAAATGCAGGGAATCTTGGTAATACCGCCGATGCGGATGTGGAAAGCTGGCCGAAAACTCTACAAAAGGTCAAAGATGCGTTTCCGTATTCGAAAATTGTCGTACCGGGACATGGTCGGCCGGGTGGGATGGAATTGATTGACCACACAATCAGGCTCTGTAATAATAACAATTGAGACTTTGTCGAACATGACCCTTGGATTTTGATTGTTAAAATATTGTTGCCGAGCTTATTGCCAGATGTAATCATTAAGGAAAGAGAATGGATGACCTATCACAAAAAAGTTATACAGAGAATCGTAAGGATCATGATCCCCCGGCGGTTATCTCCGAATACGGCTGGCGTTTCCACCACATTGGCATACCTACCGAGACACTCCGGCCGGGCGAGCAATACTTAAAGCACTTGAAGATGTATGTTTCAGGTTTCGAGACAAGTCCCTACGGAATCGAATGGATGCGTTTCGAACAGGGCTGCCCTGTGTCCGAACTTGTGCGAACTGTACCACATATCGCCTTCGAAGTGGATAATCTCGATGCCGCTTTAGAAGGAAAGGAACAAATAGGTAAAATAAGTTCGCCTTCGGAAGGAGTGAAGGTTGCGATGATTGTTGATGACGGTGCTCCGGTCGAACTGCTTGAGTTTTCCAGAGTATCCGGGGAATAGAAGGCGGTGCTAAATATGGCCGGTCCCTTTTTCTAAACGTTTGTTTAGGTCGATCTGTAAATAGAATTTATTCGATATGTTAAAAATAGATAAAGGATAGATATGGGAGTTCTTTGGGAAGTCGTACAAACGGGCCTTATGTATGGCCAGAAGCGAAAATCCGATACGATTGAGGACAGAGTCCGGGCGCTTGAAGATCAGCTTCAATTAACACAGAATACACTACGAAATCTGGTCAAAAAGATTGAGGAGATTCACGGTCTGGATGTCGATGGCGACGGCAGAATCGGTTAAAAATTTTCCTGGTCGAATATTTAACTGTCGTTGATATCTTGATAACCTGAGTTAATTCTGCGATGGTATCCAATTGATAAAGCTGTTATTATAGTCTGGAAGGATTGTTATGCATTCCAAATTGATTTTATTTATAGTTTTATGTTGTTGTCTGTTTTCATCCTGCACGTCAATAAGCGGAGATTCCTGTTTATTGTATGATGATTATCGTGGACTAAAGAGAGGCTCTTTGAGCACGGACCTTGGCGCTCACACGGAATATCATTACCTGCCGGAAGCGGCGCCGAAGGGAAACTGGGCCGTATCGAATGACCGGGGATGGTGGAGTATGCACGAGGTGGATGGCGAGCGATTTATTTATCAAAGCAGAACGGACCAAATCAATTATTCCCATCCGATGATTGTTGCAGGAGATGAACTCTGGGAGGATTATAAATTTGTTGTTCGTTTTGTGCCGGAATCGAAAGAGTATCAGAGCGGTGTTGTCTTTCGCTACCAGAACGACCGGTGCTATTATTTCTTTGGCGTAGTTGGTGATAAGGCCGTCTTGAAAATGGTTAAACACGCCGTCGGATTTCATAAGCCATACGAGAAAATTTTGTCCGAAGCCGAATGCAAATGGCAGCCGGGTGATACTTTAACAGTGGAAGTTTCTGTGCAGGCAAATCAAATTAGTGCCCGCCTCAATGGAGGACTTCTCCTGCAGGCGAAGGATTCGGAGTATCAAAAAGGGAAAATCGGATTAACTGCGAACGTGCCGACTAAATTTTTTGCCGTTGAAGTGACAACGACCCAGGAAAATAAAATACGATACAAAGCCGCCAGGGATGAATTTAACAAATTAGAGAAAGAGCTTCAGGCGAATAATCCTAAACCGGTCGTCTGGAAGAAGATCAGTACGGAAGGTTTCGGAGTCGGCAGGAATCTGCGTTTCGGCGACCTCGATAACGATGGTGTCATCGATGTGCTCATCGGCCAAGTGCTTCATCACGGCCCTAAGGACCGGAACAGTGAATTAAGCTGTTTGACCGCTGTGACCTTCAATGGCAGGCAACTCTGGCAGATCGGACAGCCTGATTTATGGAAGAATCATCTGAC